>Ga0129333_10002392_pt1 | contig 17435 bp, 13 predicted proteins | sample CPB6_08_DNA_FD_94474 | JGI IMG/M metagenome (GOLD analysis project Ga0129333, IMG submission 94474) | Freshwater to marine salinity gradient microbial communities from Chesapeake Bay, USA - CPBay_Sum_0.6_0.8_DNA | ecosystem: Environmental > Aquatic > Marine > Coastal | place: USA: Chesapeake...
ATTAAGACGCAGACAAACGCTTTGGAAGCAAAAGCATGAAACAGATTTGTCTGCATTGGTTACAAAGTATGATGAGTTGTCAAAGCTTGACATTGCCTTAGAGTTGAAAGCGCACAAAGACTTGGCAGCTTATAATGAGAAGGTTAAAGACAAAGCCGAAAAACAAAAGTGGTTAACAAGTGCTGAACTTTCGTTGGCTAAAGAAAACAAATTGTTAGAAAAGCTTAATCTTGAAGTTGAAAAATTAAGAAAGCATGAATGTTATGCTTGTGGGCAATCAATGCATGACGCCAAGCATGAGGAGGTTCTTGCTAGCAAAGAAAAGCAGTTACAGGAAGCTGCGTTACAAGTATTATCTACCTCAGGTCAAATAGATGAATTAATAACACAAATTGCAGACATAGGCGATGTAGGTGTTATGCCTAAATGTTTTTATGATACTGAACAATTAGCATTTGAACATGCAGGTAAAATAACAAGTTTGGAAGAGCAGATTGCTAAAAAATCAGAAGAAACTGATCCATACGCAGAACAAATCACTGACATGGAAAATCAAGCACTACAAACTATAGACTTTGATGCAATCAATAAGATTACTAGAGTTATGGAGCATCAAAAGTTCTTGTTAGATTTATTGACAAGCAAAGATAGTTTTGTTCGTAAGAAGATTATTGACCAGAACCTAAGTTACTTGAATGCAAGATTAACACATTATCTTGACAAGATTGGGCTACCACATCAAGTTATATTCTTAAATGATTTAACTGTAGAAATTACAGAATTAGGTCGTGAACTAGACTTTGACAATCTATCACGCGGTGAACGCAATAGATTAATACTAGGATTAAGTTTCGCTTTCCGTGATGTATGGGAGAACTTATATACACCGATCAATGCATTATTCATTGATGAATTGATCGATTCAGGTCTTGACACTATGGGAGTCGAAAATAGTATTGCTATTCTTAAAGACATGAGCCGTCGTAGACAAAAATCTATTTGGCTCGTATCACACAGAGAAGAATTAGCAGGACGTGTGCCTAGTGTCTTGAAGGTTGTAAAAGAAAACGGATTTACAAGTTATAATACAGCGGTGGATGTAGAATGAAATCAACATTATATTTAGATATGGATGGTGTCGTTGCAGACTTTAACAAGTATGCTTATCAAGTTTTACGTTCGCCACCTAGTGAAGGGGTTTACCCTGATGAGAAATGGGTTAAACTACGTGACAATGAAAGACTGTATAGAGATTTAGATAAAACATCCTACGCTGATGAACTTGTAGACTTCTGTAGAGAGTTTGCGTGGAACAAATATAACTTAATGTTTTTGACAGCAGTGCCAAAGAACAATGATTTACATTGGTCGTTTTACGATAAGGTAATGTGGGCACATAAGCATTTCCCAAACATACCTGTACACTTTGGTCCTTTTAGTCAGGATAAGCATGTACATTGTAAAATAGGTGATATATTAATTGATGATAGAACCAGCAATATAGAAGATTGGCGTAAGGCTGGAGGAATAGGAATTCATCATAAAACATTTAAAGATACAATAGAACAATTAAAAAATCTGCAGGATTAAGGAACTGTATAAGTAGAAGCATGCCATCACCACAAAAAGCTAAAGGATCAGGATTTGAGCGAGAAATTGCTAAGTATCTCAGTGAAACATACGGAGAAAGCTTTATTCGTGCGCCCGGATCTGGTGCTTATATAGGTGGCAAAAATCAGAATCGCACTCAGATATTACATGAGGGTCAGATTCGCAGTTTCAAAGGGGATATCGTCCCTGGAGAAAGCTTTCCAAAATTTAATGCAGAATGTAAGTTTTATAGTGACTTTGCATTTCACTTGTTGTTAACAGGTGAACATAAGGTTATAGACGGTTGGTTACAACAATTACTTGACGTAGCTGACGTAGGTGATTGCAATATACTTTTTATGAAGTTTAATAGAATAGGAAAGTATGTAGCAGTGCAATGTCACTTAACATGGATCACTGACAATTTCATTTTTTACGCAAGTAAGAAAGTTGGTGATTGGTATATAATAGAATTTGAACATTTTATGGCTCACAATAAAAATTTACTTAAGGCATATTCAGGTAATACAAACACTTTAGGCACATCAGACACCACGTCCAGCAATACAATTCTTACAATAGACATTTAATTACAATTCGACGGCCAAGTTGTTGGCCCTCCTTGAGGACGTACAGGTAGTGCTGTGCCGACGGATCTGGAGTATGCCTAAGAGCAATCTTAGGGAACACCGACAGGGCAATCGTGTGGAGCGAACCCTGAATGAGTACATAGTTAACTTTGTCTTGCGACTATGTAACATGCGTTGCGGAGATATTATTGTAAAATAATAATCTCACTACAGTCTCATTATACCTTACAGAGCAACCGGTGGCGATCAACAGCGAAAAGGGCTAGTTATCGGAGAATAGACAACATGGGTGACGGTCATGGCAAGTGACTTACCAATGGTAGTGCTGAATAGCACTACCATGGATTCAAATCGGCAATTAGTTAATATAATCCTATAATAAGAATAAGTCCGAACAAACGAATGAGCGATAGCGAATGAGTGTGAAGGACTTAGATTAGCGAAGCTAATCTCTTAAAAGAATGGCATTTGAGACTTCTTGGTAGTCTCTAGGTTTTCTTCAATAATTTCGTTTAATGATGCTAGTTCTTCCGGGCTCATGTTCAATACATCTTCATAGGAAACAGCACCGCGCATATACCAGGCTATACGTTGTGCATTTTTCTTAATAGCCTTAACGTCTTTCTCCATGCCCTCTATAAGCTTCCCGATACCCTCGGAGTCGAGGTATAGAAGCTTTATTCGAAAAAATCGGTGATGTTTAACGTGAATGGTTGATCGTATTCATGTTTACAGTGTGAACATGCAATATGTAATGGTTTAATTTGTGTAGTTTCTCTTAATTTAATACTAGTTTCACGAATCATTTCAAACGTTTTCTTATCAGTATTATTGAGAAAATCTTTAATATAGGCTTTTTCACTTACTACTACTTCGGGTGTAGCTATGTATTCAATAACGTTAACCAATACATCAATTGTACTGTCACCGATTACTTTAAGTATTTCAGCACTTTTGGCTTCACGGTCTGGGCCCTCTTCCATAGCATTTAATGACAAGAATGCTCTTTGAATTTCTAATTGTCTTGCAGTGCTACTAGTTAGTTCTTTGTATGATAATGGTCTAAACTTAATTCGCAAATTATCAATCATTAATGGTTTATCATAATCTCCTGGTGCAAAGTTATTAAGTACAAAACTTAAATTTAAGCCAAACTTAGTATCTTCATTACAACTTGGGCACGTGGTTTCTAGATCCATATCATTGCCATTTGTAGCTATTTTGATTGCGACCAATATAGCATCTAAATCAACACTGCTTATAGCCCATGGGTCTTTGATACTAGGTACGCAACTACGTATTATCTCTGCTACCGCAGATCCATTATATAATGCGTCAGGTGTTTTACTGGTTATCTCATCAATAGCAGTCATAGGATAAACTGGTAGTTCACCTGTTTCTGTCATAACCAAAACGTCAGGACTATATCCTTTTCCTTGAGTTGGTAATTTTAAATAGATTCCTGGTCTGCGAAAGTATTGCTTAAGTGGGTTGTGTTCAATGCTGTTCATTTACTCTCCTAAAACGGTGTATTTTTTTCTGACTAAATATAATAGTCAAATATTTAGTGACAAAAAATCCATGGCTGATATTCCTGATGACTTAAGAGAAAAAAGCGAAGACGCTTCCCGAGCGGCTAGAGAAGCTGCCAACGCCCTACGTAGGGCAGTAGAAGCAGAGGCAGAAAAAAGAGACAGGATAGAAAGAGCGAAAGCCGGAGTTGAGCAATTAGCCGGAAGTGCTATATCCTTTTCAAGGACCTTAACTGATAATTCGGGGGGGATGGCAAAATATGGATCTGCTATTGATGATGCGGCTTCGGGCGTAGGTTCTTTGGTCAGTTTATTAGGACCCTTTGGTATAGTTGCAGGGTTATTAATAAAAACTGTAGGTAAACTTGTAGGGCAGGTTTTAAAAACAGATGATACCCTTATTCAAGGGTACGACAAATTAGCAGAGATGGGGGGTGCTACTGCATTTAGCACCGAAGGCTTAAGAGATTTAGCACTTGAAATGAAGTGGACCGTCAGCGACGGTGCATTTACCCAACTCGTAGACGTAGTTAGTGAGTTTGGTAGTAACGTTACAGGATTGGGCACGACGGCCGGAGTTGGTATTAAAAACTTCATGAAAATCGTTGAGATGGAACCTGTTGTTAGGGAAGAATTCACACGCTTAGGTTTTAGTCAAAAAAAGGTAGCTCAACTACAAGCTTCATATCTTGCTAATGAAATTAAATTAGGTGGTCGTAGATATAAAGATAACGAAACTCTTAGAAAAGAATCTCTGTCTTACATTCGAAACCTTGTTGAATTAAGTGCATTGACTGGTGAAAACATTGATGAAATTAAGAAAAGACAAGAGAACGATTTAAAGGATATTGGATATAATCTAGCGTTGCAAGAAAGAATGCAACAAAAGAATGGTCAACAACTTAAGTTGAATATCCAAAGAGGTGTTGAACTAGCAGGACAAGTCGATGATGCATCAAGAAAAGCGGTTATGGAAGTTGTTTCCAAAGGAGCCGCTGTTGGTCCTGCCGCTGCCGCACTACAACAGCGATTTAGTCAGGCTGGTTTAGATTTTGTAGAAACAGTGCAATCATTCGAAAAAGGAATGATTAAAGAAGATGAATTTAGAAGAAGATTCCAACAAGCAAATAAAGCCACATTCGAAAAATTAGGAAAAGGATTTCAATTAGATGCACAAGGTATGAGTAATACCTTTATGGTGTCATCAAAAACATTAGAATCACTGTCTAAAACTATCGGTGACAATACTTCACAACAAGTTAAAGATGATGTTAAAAATGCTAAAGATAGAAAGGATGAAATAAAAGATGGTCAAGTTGCAATTCAAGATGCAACTACTCAATTAACTAGAGCATTTGATGAATTTATAAAACTAATTTCTGGGCCTGTACATGCCGCATTCAAAGGATTAATTTATTCATTGCAGGCATTAACCAAAGGTATAACAAAGTTTATAAATTTTATTGGATTGGCTAAAAATTTAGGTGACAAGTCTAAAGTAGATCCTACTATGCCATTTGCATTTGATTCTATTGAGGAATTACTTGATCAACAGATCGAATCAAATAAAGAAATGATTCGCATAGAAAAATTATTTAAAGAAAAAGGAACATCACCTAAATCAAAATTTGAAGATCCAAATTCAGTTACAGCCTTACTTAAGAATCCATCTTTGGTTAAAGAAAGATACAACTATCTTCAAGCAGAAGAAACATATAGAGGAACAACGCAACAATTAGAAAAACTTTTAGGTACCGAAGGTTACAAAAAAGCGTTAGAAGAAAGAGAGAAAAATTTAAGAGAAGGTAAAACAAAAGAAGAAGCTGCAAATAGGGCAGCAGATAAAAGCCAACCATCAGCAGAAACGTCTACTGCAAATACAGTTGGACCACCACAGAGTACCGCAAGAACAACTACTAGTACTGTAAATAATACAGAACAACCGAGAACAAATTCATCCTCTTCCGATCGTAATCAACAATCAACACAAAAATTTATGCGAGGAGGTATTGCACAAAATCCAAATAACGCAAAAAGTCTTATTGGTAACTTAGGTGGAAATGCTAAAATACCTTTACCTAACGGTATTAATTTACCAGCCGACGTTTCTTTGTCTGAAGATTTATTATCAAAATTAATGTCGGCAAAGCCTGGTACCGGTAATAATACTGATATGTTTGCATCACTTCAAAATGCTATGCAAAACATGAAAATAGATGCTGTTCCTGCCGATTTCGAAATTAATAGCAAAAACATATTAAGAGATACCGACAGTATGAATGGTATTATGGGTAACTACACAGAAACGTTGAAAAAATCAATTGATAATACTATCAAAATGCCTGAAAAATCTCAAACAAAAACCAATAATATTAATGATATATTATCGGTTATTGTAGAAAAAATGGATGTTCTAGCTAGTAAGATGAATGAAAACGTCGATACTCAATATAACACTTTATTAAAGAGTAGAAGATAATATATGGCAACTCCAGAGGAAATTAATAGAGAATTATCTAATCTAGCTAGATCGTTAGGTTCTGCTAGTACAGATATTGCATCTGCTGCTAAAACTGCTGCGACAGGAACAAACGCAGTAAAACTCTCTTTACAAACATTTGCCACCACGCTCAAATCAACTGCCTCTAGTATAAGTGATGTAAACAGTGATTTTAAAAAATTTGATGGTGCAATTACAGCTACTTCAAATTCCATACAAAGATTTAGTGCATTTTTTGGAAAATATGGAGTAGCATTTAAGGGAGTAATAAAAGGTTTTGAGGCAAGCTTAAAGTCAGTAACACAGTTTGGTGAAAGTTTAACTCAATTTTACGATAGCGTATCGGCATTAGGAGTAACAGCAAGTAGAACTACAGATCAAGTTATTGATTTGATGCACCAAGCAGGATATACACTTGCTAATTCAAAAGAGTTTTACAAGCTAGTAAAAGATTCAGGCACGACTCTTACGTCATTAGGAGAAACATCGGCTAAGGGGCTAGATAGATTAGCCAGTGTTTTTAACATTACTCAACTAAAGGGAGCGCAAGAAAGTTTTCTAAAGTTAGGTTTAGGTCCAAAAGAAGTAAACAAAATTCAATTAGAATATATTAAAAATCAAGCTACAGTAGGATTACAACTTACATCAAATGATAATTTGTTGCGTGAAAGTTCATTAGAATATGCAAAATCTTTAACGAAGTTGAGTTCATTAACAGGTGAATCAAGAGACAAAGTTGCTCAAGAAATAGCCAAAAATCGTAAAGATATTAGGTATGCATTAAAAATTCAGGAACTTACAGCCAAAGGTAATCAAAAAGCTATTGATGCATTTGATAAGGCAGGAGCTATTGTTGGATTGAATTTAGGTGAGGATTTTAGTTCAGGATTAAGAGATTTTGTAGCTAATGGTACAGCTACTACCAAAGAAGGTGAAATGCTATTGTTTAAAACTCAAGGACAAATTGCAAAATGGGTTCGTGACGTAGAAGCTGGAACAATGGATGAAGTTGAACTCGCAAGAAAAATAGCAAAAGCAGAACAACAATTTGTACAAGGCAATAGAGAAGCATTAACCTTCAGTGATGAATTTAGGGATAGAATGTCATCATCAGGTGATACCATTGCAGGAGCAGCTAGGTTAGTAGACATCAGAGGCAAAGAAGATGTTGACAAAATGATAGAGGAGGCTAGTAAACGTAATGATGATATTAAAACGAATCAAAATGCAACAATAAACTTAGAGAGACAAGCCAGCCATTTAAATGATAAGCTAAGTCAAATGTTATTTGGTACTGGTGTTAGTGCTATACTTGGATTAATAGAAATAGTAAAGCAAACAGCAAGAGGTACTATTAAATTAGCACTTATGTTACCAGTTAGCGGAAAATTAGAAGAATCATTAAAAGAGTTAGAAACTATTTTAAGCAGTAATGATGAATTAGGAGAAACTAAAAAAGATTTAGATGGAAAAATTAATGAGATATCCAAACAAATAAAAGATAGAGAAAATATAGGTAAATCAATTAAACTCAGTGAAACTGAATTGAAAGAAGCACAAGACAGAAAAGTTAAGTTAGACGCAGACGTTCAAAAAGACCCAACAAGTGATCTCGCAAAAGAAGCACAAAGAAATAACGAAATACTGATTGAGCGTAAACAAAGAGAAATTGAAATATTAAAACGCAAAGAAAAAGAATTAGAAGAAAAAAGAACCAAAGAAGAACTCGAAAGAGATAGAAAAAAACTAGCTGACCAAAGTCGTAGAGTAGAAAAGGAAAGCAAACAAAGAACTAAAACTGATAAAAAAACTGAACCTGTAAGAGAAGATAAAAAAGACGACGGTAAAAGACGACCTTATAAGCCTCCCAAAATGGAGAGCGGTGAAGATGATGACAGAACAATATATCCTGAACTAGCACCTGTCAAAGGAAAAGATAGTAACGTAGACTATGTAGATGCTAGATTTCAAAAACAATTCCAAGGATTAATTGATGAAATGGAAGCGAGGGGATATAAGGTAAAAACGTTAAGCGGTTATAGAAAACATAATACGGTTCGTGGGGGTCCTTATAGCGCACATGCCTTTGGTATAGCAATTGATGTTAATGCTAAAGAAAATTGGGGTAATATGGACACTGGTGGTGAAGGTCCAGTTAAAACTGACATGCCAGCATATTTTTCTCAGCTAGCGAAAAAGTATGGTTTAGGTTGGGGTAAAGATTGGGGAGGTAAGTGGAAAGATCCTATGCACTTTAGCGGTATGCCTAAAGAGGGAGGCAGTTTAGTTAAAGGAACAAAACACATCTACCCTCAGTTTAAAAGAGGTGGCATAAGCGGCGTAGGTTACGGTCCAGAATCTGGATATGATGTTACGCTACATGGCAAAGAAGCAATCGTCCCATTCAACGGAAAACCAATTCAAGTAGAGGTTAATGATAAAAATCTTAAGATTGATCATAAGAAAAAGTTTGATGAACTAGCCGAAAGAGCTAATGAAATGCGTCAAAAACTACAAGAAAAGACCAATAAAGTTGACCTAAAAGCTAAAGATACTACAGTTGATTTTACTGAGATAACTAATAACATTAAGGCAAAAATAGTAAACTTAGATGAATTTTATAAAGAAAATCAAGAGGATACAGTAGACATTTCATTAGCAGAAGAATTAGTAAACAAGTTGGAATCTATGATTTCCAGCGTAGATCGCAGTAATTCCATTCATAATGATCTAAAAATGTACCTACGCAACTAAACACTAAATACAAGTATGAAATATAAAAAGCGTTTTATGGCTGTTAATACCACAGGGGCATTAAGCCCCATTTCTGGTTTTAATAGTAATCCTGATAATTGGAACAGCCCTACAGGCGGCTGGAACAATCAAGAGTTCGGATATAAAAACTATCTAAGCAGATTACCAGAAGTTTATACTGGGCATCCTAATCGTATTGAACGTTATAACCAGTATGAAATGATGGATGTAGATGCTGAAGTTAATGCTTGCTTAGACATTATTGCTGAGTTTAGCACACAATTAAATGACCAAAATAATACGCCTTTTCACATAGATTTTAAAGATGATCCAACTGAACACGAAGTAGAACTAATCAAAAAACAATTGCAACAATGGTGCAAACTTAATGAGTTTGATAACCGTATGTTTAAAATCTTTAGAAACACAGTAAAGTACGGTGATCAAGTCTTTATTCGTGACCCAGAAAACTTTAAGTTATATTGGGTAGATATGACAAAAGTTGGCAAAGTAATTGTCAACGAAAGTGCTGGTAAAGAACCTGAACAATACGTAATTAAAGACATTAACATAAATTTACAGAACCTTACGGTAGCAGCTAAAACTACTACAGACTTTCAGGCACAGCCACCCACAGCAGGATACAGTGCACCATATAGTTACACAGTTCCAAATGAACCATATGGTACTACAGGTAGCAGATTTAGTTTAGGACAAAATGAATCCGCAATAGATGCTAAACACATTGTTCATCTAAGTCTAACGGAGGGGTTAGACAGATATTGGCCTTTTGGTCAAAGTATTTTAGAAAATATATTTAAGGTTTACAAGCAAAAAGAATTGCTCGAAGATGCGATTCTTATCTATCGTATTTCACGTGCTCCAGAACGTAGAATGTTCAAGATTGACGTAGGCAACATGCCAAGTCATATGGCTATGGCTTTCGTTGACCGTGTTAAGAATGAGATACATCAGCGTAGAATACCAACAGTAGGTGGCGGTGGTGGCACAATGGATGCTACATACAATCCATTGAGTATCAACGAAGATTACTTCTTCCCTGTTACTGCTGACGGTCGTGGATCAAGCGTAGAAATACTACAAGGTGGACAAAACTTAGGTGAGATTGATGACCTAAAGTACTTTAATAATAGACTAGCACGTGGTTTACGTGTTCCAAGCAGCTATTTACCTACTGGGCCCGATGATGGTCAAACTCCATTAAACGACGGTCGTGTAGGTACTGCAATGATTCAGGAATTCAGATTCAACGAATATTGCAAGAGATTACAAAAGTCCGTTAGTCAACAACTAGACAACGAATTTAAGCTTTTCTTACGTTGGAGAGGCTTTAATATTGATTCTAGTCTGTTTGACTTAAGATTCAATGAACCACAAAACTTTGCAGCATATCGTCAAAGTGAACTTGATACAGCAAGAGTAACAACATTTGCTAGTATGGAAGCTTTCCCATACATCAGTAAACGATTCGCATTGAAGCGTTTCTTAGGTTTAACCGAAGAAGAACTAAAAGAAAACGAAAAAATGTGGGAAGAAGAAAGAGAAAAACCTGATGATATGGAACCACAAGGTGGAGACCTACGTAATATTGGGGTTAGTGCAGGTGATATAGATACTGACCTAGAAAGTGCTGAAGGCATGGAGGCAGGTGAAGATATGGGTCAACCACCTGAAGTAGCACCGGGCGTTATGGGTCCTCAATCAGCGCCTGCAATGGCACCACCAATGGCTCCGCCAGGCGCTATGTAAGATAAATACATCTATGAAATTATTTGAAGTTTTCGACAAACCTATTGATGGTTATCAGGATGTTAAAGATGACAACAGCAAACCACGTTGGAAAGAAAGTCGTAAAACTAAACTCACATTACGCCAAATTCGTAAACTACGTAAGATGAATGATGTTAGAAATTACGAAAGAGCGCAGAAACTTAAAAAAGTAAGAAATCAATATAAACCAGCTGAGCAAGCTGCGGCACCAATTTAATCCAACTTTTTTCACAAAAACGCAAAAAAATAGCACATTTTGAGCTGTTTTTAGTACTACTCGCTAAATAAATTTACAAAGCCATTTCTATAGGAGAATTGAATAATGGATAACAGAAAATTTGAACAACTTATTGATTTGATTATCAATGAGGAAGAAGATAAAGCACGTGCATTATTTCACGATATCGTAGTAGAAAAGAGTCGTGAAATATATGAGTCAATGATGTATCAAGAAGGTGACGTAATGTCCGGTGAAGCAGGTGATTTGCTAGGCGAAATTGGAGCCGAAGTTGATAGCGAAGAATCAGGTATGACCGAAGAAGATGATGAGTTTGCCGACATTGACGTTGATGACGAAGATGGTATGGGCGACGATGACATGGATATGGACGTCGGCGACGATGAAGAAGATTTAGAGGACCGTGTTGTTGATCTAGAAGATAAGTTAGACATGCTAATGGCTGAGTTCGAAGAACTAATGGGTCAAGAAGGTGGCATGGGCGATGAAGAAATGAACAACATGGGCGATGAAGAAATGATGGAAGGTTCTCATGACCCAGAAGGAGAAGAATCAGTTGAAGAATCAGAAGAACTAGAGGAAGAAGAAAATCTAGAAGAATCTGTTCAATTGAAAAAAGTTCCTGGTCTATACGACAGCAAAATAGGTGGTGACGACGGTGACAATACTAGAAGTGTTGCTTTGACAAAGCCAAAGGTAACACAAACTGGTGCAAGTCCTGTTAAGTTCAGTGGTCACGAAGCAGGTAAAGGTGGTACACAAGGTGGTCTTTTAAATCCAAGTGAGAAGACAATCCCTGGTAACTACAAGAATGCACCTGGTGGCAAGAACTTTAGTGAAAAGGGTGAAGCAGCTCCTAAGCCAAAACACGGTGAAGGTAGTTCAGGCCAAAACAACAAGAGTGTTGTTGGCGAATCAAGAAAAGCAAAGAAGTAAGGAACTCTAAAGCAAATGGCTTTGTATCTTAGGGAAAACTTAACATTCGACCGTGCTAACATGGTCGTTGAAAGTATCGCAGATGGAGAGAATAAAAAGTCTCTCTACATGAAGGGTATTTTCATTCAGGGCGGGGTAAAGAACGCAAATGAGCGTATTTACCCTGTTAATGAAATTGAAAATGCTGTGCAAACTCTAAATGAACAAATTCTTGAAGGCAACAGCGTTTTAGGCGAGGTTGACCACCCAGACGATTTAAAAATTAATTTAGACCGTGTTAGTCACATGATTACAAACATGTGGATGGACGGTCCTAATGGTTTCGGTAAACTTAAAATTTTACCAACTCCAATGGGACAACTTATTTCAAGTATGTTGGAAGCTGGAGTGAAGTTAGGAGTTAGTAGCAGAGGAAGCGGAAACGTGGACGATGGTACAGGTAAGGTTAGTGACTTTGAAATAGTCACTGTGGATATTGTCGCACAGCCTAGTGCGCCTAATGCTTATCCAAAAGCAATTTATGAAGGCATGATGAATATGAAGCATGGTCATAAGTTACTAGAAATAGCAAAAGACGCACAAAACGACAAGAAAGTACAGAGATACCTGAAGGACGAAGTGGTTCGTCTTATCAAGGACCTCAAGATATAAGGGAGTTTAAGCATGTTAGATGCTATCAAACCATTACTTGAGAGTGGTATCATTAATGAGGAAACCAGCCAAGCTATTAATGAGGCATGGGAATACAAGTTGAATGAAGCCAAAGAACAAGTCCGTGCAGAATTGCGTGAGGAATTCGCACAACGTTATGAACATGACAAAAATGTAATGGTGGAAGCCCTTGACAACATGATGACAGAGAGTTTATCACAAGAAATTGCAGAATTTCATAATGATAGACAAGCAATGAACGAAGACCGTGTTAAGGCACAATTAAAGCTACGTGAAAACGCAAGTAAGTTCAATGATTTTATGGTAACAAAATTAGCAGAAGAAATCAAAGAACTACGTGGTGATCGCCAAATACAAAAAGAAAGTCAACAAAAGCTTGAACAGTTCATCGTTCATGCTCTTGCACGTGAAATTAAAGAATTCGCACAAGACAAGCAAGCAGTTGTTGAAGCTAAGGTTAAGTTAGTTGCAGAAGGTCGCAAGCAATTAGTGGCATTGAAGCAAAAGTTCGTTGCCGAAAGCGCAAAGCGTATCAACTATGCTGTTACATCACAACTTAAGGGTGAAATTGGTCAGTTGAAAGAAGACATCCAAATTGCACGTGAAAATGCATTTGGACGTAAAATCTTTGAAGCATATGCAAGCGAGTTTAGCGTAACTCATTTAAATGAGAAAGCTGAAACACGTAAGTTAATCGCTGCATTAGAAGAAAAAGATTATCAACTAGCTGAGTCCATCGAACAAATCAACAAGGCAAGAGTCTTAGTTGAGAGTAAAGAACGTGAAGTTCGTATCATTAAAGAAAGCAACCTTCGTGAAAAGACTATGGCAGATTTACTAAGTCCATTAAATGAAGAAAAAGCTGAATTAATGAGAAACTTACTAGAAAGCGTACAAACACAACGTTTACAGGCCGCTTTCGACAAGTATCTACCAGCAGTACTTAATAACGGAACAGACAAAACAACAAGCAAAAAACCTGTTTTAACTGAGTCAGTTAAGGAAGTAACTGGTGATAAAGCTGCAATCAAACCTAAATTCGATGATGATCGCACAGAGCGTGATAACGTTATCGACATTAAGCGTTTGGCAGGGCTTTAATATAGACATACAATTAGGAGAAATAAAATTATGTCAAAAGTACTCTTAGAAAATCGTTGGGATGAGACCAAAGAAGCTCTGTTAGAAGGCTTAAAAGGTAATCGTCGTTCAACAATGGGTGTTCTTTTAGAAAATACCCGTAAGCAACTACTTGCTGAAAGTTCAGCAGGTACAACTACAGCTGGTAACATCGCTACACTAAACCGTGTAATTCTACCGGTTATCCGTCGTGTGATGCCAACTGTTATCGCTAATGAACTAGTTGGCGTTCAGCCAATGACTGGTCCAGTTGGCCAAATCCATACACTACGTGTACGTTATGCAAATAGCTTAACAGACAACAGCGCAGCAGGTACAAGCGTTGTTGCAGGTGAAGAAGCATTATCACCATTCAAGATTGCTCAAGCATATTCACGTGCTAAGTCAGGTGATGCATCAACAAGTGGTTACACTGGTAATGATACTGCTGCTTTAGAAGGTAATGGCGGTAAGCAAATCAGCGTACAAATCTTACGTCAGGCTGTTGAAGCTAAGTCACGTAAGCTACAAGCTCGTTGGACATTCGAAGCTGCACAAGACGCTCAAAGCCAGCATGGTATTGACGTTGAAGCAGAAATTATGGCAGCGTTAGCACAAGAAATTACTGCTGAAATCGATCAGGAAATCTTGCTATCACTACGTACATTAGCAACAACTGAATTTACATTCAACCAAGCTACAGTAAGCGGTACAGCTACTTACGTTGGTGACGAACATGCTGCTTTAGCTGTTCTAATCAATCGTGTTGCTAACTTAATCGCTCAGCGCACTCGTCGTGGCGCTGGTAACTGGGCAGTTGTATCTTCAGCAGCATTGACTGTTCTACAGTCAGCTACAACATCAGCATTCGCACGTACAACAGAAGGTACATTCGAAGCACCTACAAATACTAAGTTTGTTGGTACATTGAATGGTGCAATGCGTGTGTTCGTTGACAGCTATGCTCCTGACACAACTCCAGTTCTAGTTGGTTATAAGGGTTCATCAGAGACAGATGCAGCAGCATTCTATTGCCCATACATCCCTCTAATGAGTTCTGGTGTTGTTCTAGATCCATCAACATTTGAGCCAGTAGTTAGCTTTATGACTCGTTATGGTTATATCGAATTAACTAACACTGCATCAAGCTTCGGTAACGCGGCTGACTATGTTGGTGAAATCGCAGTTCAGAACCTAACATTCCAATAATCTTTTATTCTCAAACGGGATGGGAAGAACAAGGAAGCAGACTTCGGTCTGCTTTTTTGTTATGTTGCGTAACTTATAAAGCCAAAATAGAGATAAATAAAGTATATTAGTACATTTTTTACGGAAGAACTCATGGCAGCAGAACCATTTAACTCGGCAGGCGGATATACATATAGTATACCTCCTCAACCATTCATAACAGCAAACGGTAATCTTAGCGCAGTAAATGCAACTTTTACAAATGTTAGTATATCTGGTAATCTTGTTACAAGTGGAACAATAAGTGCGGATAATTTTGTAGGAAATGTTCAAGGAAACATTATAGGTGATTTTGCAGTTGTAGGTCCAAACACAGGCATTGTGTATAACAAAGCTGGAATTATTTTTTCAGATGATAATTTTAAGTTTGATTATGCAAATGCTGTCTTAAATTTAAATGGTAATCTAGTAACAAATAGTATCACAATGGGGGTAGGACCTCTAGAATTTAGCAAAGCCATAGTGTTTAACGCAACAACAAATAGTAGTACACCAGAACAGCCCCTACATACAATAGCTGCTAGCACAGTATCTTCAATTGATTATGTGGTTGTTGCAACTGATGCAACTGCCAACACAAGACAAACTAGTAAATTAATTGCAGGTGTTTTAGGTGACACTGTTGAGTATTTCGAATATGGTACAATTGATATAAACGGTGGAGTATGTGATGTTAGAATCAAAAACGAAACAGGTAACGTAATACTGACTGTAAGCCCAATGACTTCTAATCAGATCACCTATAAGATTATGGTGACTACAGTTAAAGAAGGATAATAAAAAGAATGTCAATTAAAGCCCTTAACTCGGTTGCAGGTTTTTCGGTAGGGGAAACTCCAACAGAAGTTATTTTAGCGAATGGCGATATTACCACAGGTAATGCGTTATTATCTGGTAATGTTGTAACAGGTTCTATATTTACAGATGACTACCGTTACGCTAACGGCGCCCCTGTTGATTTTGCTCAGCCAGCAGGAACTACATATCAATTACAATATAATCTAAATGGTGATTTTGGTGCTACAGATGCACTGACTTTTAATCCAATATCAAATACATTAAACGTTGCCAATGCAATTTTAGCTGGAAATATAACATCAATCGGCAACGTTTCAGCACAATTCTTTTTAGGTAACTTTATAGGTAATATTTCAGGTAATTTAACAGTTCCTGGGATTAATACCTCTGTTATTTTTAATAACACTGGAACAGCAGATGCTACTGATTCATTTACATTTAACAAAAATTTAAATGTATTAGAAGTAAGAGGTAACATTCAAACACAGAATATAAGTGCGTCACAATCTATTGCAACAGAAACAATAATTGGTACAATACAAACTCCTAACCAGCCTAACATTATACAATTAGGTAATTTAGGTAACTTAACTGTTAATACATTTATAAACACAGATAGTATTACAGGTAACACAGCAAATTTTGCTAACATTAATGGTAATAACATAACCAGTAATTCAATAACTGGTAATACAATTAATTCTACCAATTTAACTGTCAGTCAAAATATAAGTGGTCTAAACCAAGAATTAACTGGTAACCTATCTATTTTAGGTAATGTAGTTGCCAATAACTATTCTGGTAATAATTTAAACATAAGCAATAACATTGCTGCGAATACAGGCTCTTTCTCTGCTAATCTATCAGCAGGTGAAACATCAATTACAGGAAATCTATCTGCAACAGGCAATGTAACTGCTGACATTATAACTGCTAACCAAGTTGTTTTGTCTAGCAATTTATCAGTAGGTGCATCACTATCTGCTAGCGAATTATCAGTTTCAGGCAACTTGCAAGTAGGTAATTTAAGTATTGCTAGCACAATAAGTTCTAATTTAATACCTAATATTAGTAATACCTATGTAATCGGTAATCAAGAAAATCGCTGGAGCAATTTATGGTTATCTAATGACGGCGTATACTTAGGTGATCTACCTATCAAAAACGATAGCGACACATTGGTTACTAACAACATTAGATCAAATGGTAACGTAACAACAACCAATTTAAATGTAAGTGGAGTAACAAATACTACAGGTGATGTCAATATAACAGGAAATCTTACAGTTAACGGTAACACAAAATATGTTAATGTTGACACTGTTGCTATTAAAGATCCTATAATACCAATTGGTGGTAGTACAAATGGTGCTAATGCAGAAGTATATGACGGTAAAGATAGAGGTTTACTATTACAAAACTATTTACCAGATGGAACTGCTCCCGAAAATCAATTCTTTGGTTGGAAAACACAGGATCAAGAATTTATAGCAGTTTCAAATGTAGGAAGCTCAACAAATGAAATTATCGTACCTAACCGCTTAGGAAATATTAGGGCGAATGTTTTTAAAGGTAATATTGAGGGTAGAGTTTTAACTAGCAACCAACCTAATATTACAAGTTTAGGTAATTTAACAGGATTAAATGTAAGCGGTAACTTGAACGTA
>Ga0129333_10002394_pt1 | contig 17415 bp, 18 predicted proteins | sample CPB6_08_DNA_FD_94474 | JGI IMG/M metagenome (GOLD analysis project Ga0129333, IMG submission 94474) | Freshwater to marine salinity gradient microbial communities from Chesapeake Bay, USA - CPBay_Sum_0.6_0.8_DNA | ecosystem: Environmental > Aquatic > Marine > Coastal | place: USA: Chesapeake...
AGGCAATTGTCGGATGCTTCGGCGGCAAGTCCGTCAGTGACGTAAATACGCGGTTCTCTCCAAGCACTCGCAAATCTTCTGTACGTGCCACGGATGGGTATAGTGCGTCCACCTGATCCGGCGTAGCTACGCAGCCATATCTCTCTGTGAGATACCATAGGGCTGGCACGGTGCGGATATCCAAATCCGGCACGTAGCCTTCCAGACTCAGAGTAACAGTGGTGCGGAACAGGTAGGTGCGGTCCTGTTGATCCTCCTCCTGCACGGGCTCAATATCTCCATCAAGCAGCAGACGGCACAGGCGGTGTCCCTCGAACCAGCCCGGATAAGCCACCCTCACCCACGTGTAGCTTCCACCACCCGTCATGATGTGGAACGCCTTCATCAGCGCAGCTACGAACTGTGCCTGCGTGTCCGGTCGTTTGCAGAAGTGATCCAACTGCCACCTGAAGTCCCATGCCGATGGATACATTCCCTGCGCCACGTTGCCTAGATCGCTCTGCAGCACGTCCTTGTCCACGGTCCAGTATGACTGTCTGCGCACACGGTGGATTGAGTAGCTTTGTGACGGTCTTTGCCGGTGGATGAGCGGCTTTACGTTGATAAGCGGAAGGCGCACCGGTGCCGGATATGGATACAGCGGATTCCCATCACTGTCCTTCAACTCGGTCAGATACTTGAACGGGTTGTTTTCACCCTCCCATAGCCGCGTGTATTCGGCAAACGCAGTCATCGGCGTCGCGAACACCACTGGAATCGGGTAGCCTTCCGTCACAACGAATCGGCGCAGCCATGCCTGCAGTGCTACTTCGTGGATGCGGGTAGGGGACAGGACGTAGCTGTTTTCTGCGCGGGTCAGGCTTGTCCGCGCATTCGAGATGTAAACTTCATCAGGCACGGAGTAATTACTCCATGAGATACAGCGCCCACAAGGAATTCGAGTACGACCCTGAGATATTCGGGCTGTCGGACACCACGACGGCGCTGAAAATCTACGACGAATGGGTTCGCAAGTTCTCTCCGCAACAACCACCTGCCTTTTTCGAGGTGGATTCCGAACAACCTGTAGACCCTGTTCGGCACTTTCCGACCAGCGCACGCACCAAGTACACGAAGCGCAGTCCGATCAGAATCCCTGCCATCATCAAATTTCAAAAGCCGGACTGGCGGCTGAACCGTAACGTGGTTCAGCCTCGCCGACCCACGGAATTGTGGTTGAGCCATCTGAGCTTGAAACAACTGGACTACTTCCCACGGCTGGGTGACTTGGTATCGTGGAGTGGCTATCGCTGGGAGGTGGTGTCGGCATTTCCGCCTCCGGAATCCTACTGGCAGCAAACCAATGTCTGGATGGGGTTGCTCGTTGAAGTTTCGCTCGCGATTGATGGTGACGCGCGGCCAGTGCAGGACTACACGGAACCGGCACCTTCTGAAATCAGACAGGCGGCTGCCGAGCCTCCTCCAGTTAATAACGTGAGGTACTGACCGTATGAGCATACAGTCTGAACTTACAGCAACCATGGTGGTTCCGCTTGAGGCTTGGTGGTCCAACATCAGCACAGCGGCTCGACAGCGCGTGCGTAACGTGCTTTCTGCAGCGTTCATGCGTGCGCGGAAGGCGGATGGCACTGCCCAACCTTTGGTAGACGCGACGCTGGATGACATTGCCAAATTCTCAAATGCGTTCACACTGACCCGATCCAAGCTGCCAGCTTCCGCAAAGTCAGCGCCTTTGGATGCGTTGTTCAGAGTGTCTGGGTCGCACTATGACGTGTATCGCAGACTGCTGCGCGGGACCACTTGGCACGACAGCATCCCCAATCTGTTGACGCTGATTTTAGAAAATGTTGTTCTCGATGTTCTCGGAGTTGGAGGAAGTAGTTAGTGGGAAGTTTAGACGCATTATGACACCGACATCAACTCCATCATCGACTCCGTTGACCTCCGCAAGCCGGATTCCGTCGCTGCAGCGGCAAGCCGTCTGCTCTCCGAGGACAACCTCGTGAAGGCTGGTCAGACCTGTGCGGTTATCGACGACCCGACATTCCCGCTCGCAGGCATCAAAGTGAAGGTGAAGACTGTGGACGGCGGCTACGCGGACTGCGAAGCGCCAAACGGACAGTCCTACAAGCTTCAGACCAGCCTGCTGCTGCCGCAGTAACCCCTTGTATGCGTGTAGGAGAACGCGGCGTAGCGCTCCTATTGGGCACAGGCTGCACCGCGCGTCGCGCCATAGTAGAAGTTGCCGGACCGACCATTGTGCTCGTTACCGGCATCCACGGCGACGAACCGGCAGGTAGCCTAGTGACAGATATTCCAACCGACATCCAAGTAGTGGGGCCGGTGAACAATACTGGCAAACGCCGCAAGAACGGTGTTGACCTGAACCGTCATTTTGACGGATCGAACTCAGAGTCCAACCGCGTGCTAAGTCAGGTATTGAAGGCTTCCCCTGCCTTAGTCATCACGACGCATGAGGACGACGAGGTGGACTCCGTATATGCCTACGCCTCACCGGACATGGCAGAGACTGCCAAACAGGTGCTTAGGGTAGTGACTGGAGACATCGCAGCCAAGGCGCACGCGGACGTAACGGATGATGGTGTGATTACTGGCGGAAGGCAGCCGTATGCCGGTTCCCTAGAGCGTGCATGCGAGCAACGCGGGATTCCTTATGTGTGCGTCGAGACCCCTAAATCCATGCCAATTAAGGAGCGCGTGCGCATCCAAACAGCCATCATCAACGGGCTACGCCAGAGGCTCGTCGACAAGCGTTGAGCCTCTGTCGGCACGTTTGGCGGCACGTTCCTTGTTGCGCTTTACGCTGTTCTGAGCGGCCCGCTCGTATCCTTCAGGAGTGCGGGCCTTTATGTAATCTAGTACTGTTCAACACTGACAATGCGCTCCCAATAATCGGATGCGCCGTTGCCAATGTTTATTTGCGTTCCGGCGCGCCAGTATTGCCGCGCGTCCTGTAGCGTTCCGTTGAACCGTGAAACAAGGTGGTTTCCTGAGTCGAATGTGATTTTGAACGTGTTCACGGTTGAACCCCCTTTGGCTTGGCGGAGTGGGCGCGCTTCGGTACTTCCTCGTTCCGCACCAATCACGTATCCGGTCAGGCTTTCTTCAATGTATACTCTGGCAGTTTGGTGTGATTGCAAGAAGCGTGTGATCATGCCCTAACTACGCCATCCTTGGCATGGACAGGACGGGCTTCGGGGCGGCACTTGCGCAGCACGCAGCCCAGCCTTCCACTTGAGAAAGCTTGTGCCGCCGAACTATCGAGCTGGCCGTTACTGGCGTCTGCACCGGCTTTGATGCCCAAACACCCTCCACGGCATCCGACTTTACGCGGTATGCCACTCCGGCAATCAAGTCAGACACGCTCACGACGTATCCTTCCTTAATCGCACAGTCCGCTACCCTGTCCCCCTGTGCCACCTTGGACAGGATTGCAGTTACGGAAGCCTCACCACGGCGCAGGTGCATCGCAAACAAGGACTGGTTGTTGTTACGGTAGGCGTGCAGCCCATCTGAATCAATCCATACCAGACCGACAGAACCCTCAGCTTTGAGCAGGTCACGTTGCTCAATCATAGGCCCAAGGCACTCTGAATCCACAGTGTAGTTCCCGAACGTGGCGTAATTGCGCACCGTTCCGTTGTGGGCGAACACGACCGGCGTGCCATCCTCCTTGATGTGCGCAAACGGGTGCGCCGTGCGATCGCTGATAACGCCAACAGTAGCGTGCCTGCAGTGTGTAAGCACAGTGCTGCTAAGTTGTGCCAGTGCAAAGCGGCGGGTGTTGTTGTAAAGTGCCACCTCTGGGTGCACAGCTCGTTTCCAGACTTTGATTCCACGCCGCACAGGGTAGGCCATGCCGATGGAGTGCTTTCCAAACGGAACAGCACTCCGAATGATGGTACGGAACAGCTTCGTAGACGTGGGTTCATTTTGTACAATTGAGGCAATAGCGCACATGCCTTACTATACTTTCGTATTCGGTTTTGTAAACTTAACTCACAGGGTTTTTATGAATGAGCGCCTTACGATTCTCGTAGTGCCATCGTCGAACAGGATTTCTGCAGATTTGATGGTATCGTGGAAACGCACGATTTTCCCGTACTTCCAACGTTGATGGTAGACGCGCGCACCAATCCGATATCCAACAATCGGACGCCTGCTCCGTTTTGCGCTCCAGTACCCCATGATTATTCCCAGCGGTAGGATGTGATGCCTCGGCGGTCTTTTGTCGCAACCAGCCGGTGCGTAGCGTAATTTTCCACCTCGGCATGGTGGTCCACCAGAAACGTGAGACCTCCGCTGTTGCGAAGCCATGCGAGAATGCTTGCGCGCACGGTAGGGTCTTGGCTGTTGATCACTTCGTCAAACCAGCGCCAACGGACTTTGTCGATAACCCCGCCTACGCGCGCCATCGTCTCGGCAAGCACCACGTTGATGAGCCCTGACTCACCTTTACTGGACCCTTCCACCTTCGGTCCTCCGTAGCGATTGGTGGCGCGGATGTTGAGCTTGTTCCTTGTCTGCCCGCTGGTGAGTTCCACGTCACCTGAAAATTCCACGCCTAGCAGCCCGCCAGTCAGTTCATCGGAAACGGTCGTTGCGAGACTGTTCAGGGCTGGGAGATTGTGCTGCAACACCATGTTCGGGATGCCACTCGGTGCGAACGCCTGCTTCCAGTAATCTCCGAACACCGTTGCGGCGCATGCATCAGCCTGATCTTCCAGTGCCTTCTGGTAGGCACGTTCCCTGTCTACGAGAGCAGATTTACAGTGTTCCCACGCTGCTTTTTTCGCTGCCACCGCACGGTCATGGGCTTCGAGCTTTGAAGTCACGTCTGCCAGATCGCGGGATATGCTGCGTATGTTGCGCTGGGCCTCCTCCACCGTCTGCGACGCTTTACGTGTCTCGTTCAGACCCACGCCTGCCATGGCGGTGAACTTGGCGTCGATGGCCGACTCAACGTCGCGTAACAATGCACGCAGGTCGTTAGACGGGCGCGTCTTGGCCTTCTCCTGTTTGATTTTGGCCTTGATTACCTTCACCTTTTCTGGGGGCAGGGGAGGCTTCGGCTGTCCGCAGGAGCGGCACGTGCCGGGGTTCAAGCTGTCCTCCAAGTCCTCCACGTCGACCGCACGCGCCAGCTCGTCTTTCAATGCCGACCGCTCACTGACCAGCGCGAGCCGTTGCTGCTCCAACTGTCCACGTTCCTCCACGATGCGCGCAGACTGGTCGGTGATGCATTTTGTCGCCTCCGCAAGCTTTGACTCCCATTTCGCAATCTCAGCTTCGCAGCGGGTCTTGGACTTACGCATGCTCTGTACGTCCTCGGCCAGTGCCGCGTCGTAGGCTGCCTTTGCGTCTTCCACGTCTTCTGCGGACTCTGCCAGCACAGCCTTGTGGGTGTTCACCGCAGTCGTGGCTGCTGCGTAGGCGGATTCATATCGGGTGGCGGCTGCTTTTGCCTTCTCGTGGTAGTCGGCCCAAGGCGGCTGCTGCAAGGCCGCCATGACGACGGCCACACCGTTCATCTGGCTGAGCTTGCCAAACTTCATCCGGTCACCATCCACTGCCACGGTCCATTCGGCAAGTTCAGGCGGGATTCCGATGGCTGCCGTCAGAGCTGCGCGAGTATTCTTTATCGAGTCCATCTGGACCGTGTTCCCGCCTACAGTGTAGCGCAGCCCCTCCCCTGACGTGGAAAGTTCCTCGCACTTGAAGCCAAGTTCCACAGTCATCGGACTGCCGTGGAGTTCACACTCCACGCACACGTAAGTGTCACCGTCGCCATCGCGTGAGTAGTCGCGGAGGTAGGCGAACCTGCCTGCGACGTCGAACAACACGCGGTGCACCGCGTCACCCAGAGCACTCTTCCCACTGCCGATACTGCTGACCTTGCCGCTTGTGCGGTTCTCACCGACCACGTGAATAAAGCCGGTATCGGGGAACACCAGTTCGGCTTCTTTCACAGTCATCCAATTGCGTAGTCGAATACCTTTTACTTTTAGCATGGGTCATAGAACCCGTATTGCAGAGGTCATGGAAGGGTGAGCCGTGAAATGATTTCCGCGACGTGCTTTTTCATCAGGCCGTTCCCGGGGTCGGTCTGAACCAGCTTGTCTGAATGCGGCTCCATGTCGCTGTTGTCGTCGATGATAACGAACGGACCCTTGAAATCCATGGATCGAATCCACTGATCGATATCGTCTCCGCGACGCCCCTTCATACGCGGAGTGTTGCCGATCCAAAGCTTCATCAAGTTCGGGATGGCAACGCGGTTCATCGCGAAAGCTGCCCGTGTGACATCCAGCAGCCTCCATGTCGATGACAGCACAATCCGAGCACCGGTCTCATCCAGTATCTTTTTGAGCATCGCAACCTGTGCAGGGTCGAAGTGCGTGCGCCACAACGCCACGGCTGTGTCTGTGTTTGAAGCCGCGTAATTTTCCTTTAACGCGCGGTAGTCGTTGGAGTGAAACCAGCGTAAGCTGTTCAAAACACCGTCTACGTCCAAAAAGATAATCGGATACGATCCCATGGGCGCACATTACGTGCGTTATGCCTTATGTAAACTTGTTTCGCGCGGCACTGGACAGCGCCCACGGTGTAGTTACTCCGTGATTTACACCAGCGCGGTGACCTAGAATGCTCAGCCTTGCAGACGTAGCCAAACTTATCGAGCGCATTGCCATTGGTAATGCGAAGTCGAGCCTTTCCGTGGCAAGCATGGTCAAGAGCTTTGCATGGGTAGGTAACTTCCTGAAAACCAGCAGCGCCCAGTATGCTGGCGTGTTCAAGCAGGTGAACACGAGTCTTGAGTATCGCAACTCACTCATACGCCAAGGGACCAGCTACCTGACGCTTGCAACAGAGGAAATTACCTCTGCAGCGCAGGCCACTGCCGAATATGGCATGGATGTGCGCACGGCGGGCAAGGAATGGTTCGACGTGTCAAAGTCGGTTTCGCAGGTCGCCTACATCACGGACGCGAACGTAGGCACTCTCGCGAAGCTGGCCAACTACACACAGTTGCTGAACGGGAACTTCAACGAGGTCGCCAGCACGATCTTGGATGTGGTCTCAGCCACCAGTCTGACCGGTGAGGAAGCCACCGGACTCGCAAACACCCTGAGTGAAATCAACTACATCTACGGGCGTGGTGAGGCTGTCACGAACAGACAGTTGGTTACTTTGTCGCGCATGTCCGATCGGATCAAGCAAGCCGGTGGCAACGCCCGCGAACTTGCGGATGCCATTCAGAGCGCGAACACCAAGTTCACAGGGGCGGCGGCTATGGGCTTTTTGCCGGGCTTTGCGGACAGTCAGGCCGGTCTGGAGATGTTTGAGAGCAGGTTCATGTCGTTCGGAAAGATGGTGATGGGGATGAGTCCTGTCATTCGCGGCACCATGGCAGAGGCATTCGGTCCCTTGTTCAACGTGTCCGGTGACGCCTTGTTGCGGCACGCCACAGACGTGAACAAGAACACAAAGGCGATGCTCGGCCCGCTCAAGGATTTGAAGGATGCTTGGAACGAAGCAGTCGGCAGCATGGGTGACGGCATCGGTCGTCTGTTCACCATGGGAAAGAACATCATCAAAATAGTACTTCTTCCTGTTATTGAGAAGTTTAACCAATGGTCTGTGAATCTGCTCGATAACGAGTCAGTCATTGAAGAGTGGAAGAATAACCTGCTTAACTGGTTTAGCGCCATCGGCGAGTGGTGGGGTAAGGAAGGCCCGGGCATCATTACGCTCATCAAGGGTGTCGGCTCTGCGCTACTGTGGACGGTAGAGACTCTCGCCGACCTTATACAAATGTTCCCAGAAGGCACGCGCGGTGCTGTTGGATTCGCCATAGCGTTCGGTGGATTGATCATGCTCGCCGCCAAGGTCACTGGTGCCATGAACCTGATGAGTGCTGGCGTGTCTGGCTTGTTCAAAGCGGTCAGCAGAGGCATAGCGTTTTTGGCAAGGGGGATAGCTTCTGGATTCACGTCCATTATGACTGGCATATCGACAGGACTTGCCACGTTTTTTACGTCCATGGCCGGTGTAGGCCCGATGATAGCCTTAGCCGCGCCTGCGCTACTCGCCGTCACCATCGGAATAGGCGTGATGACCGCCGCCATAAAGCTGGTCGGGCCTGTTATCGCGGAGATCATTATTGCGGTGTCTAAGTGCGGGCCGCTGATCGAGAGCTTCGCGTCCATTCTGCGGGCGGTCGGAGACGTTGTCGTGGAGCTGGCTACGTCACTGGGTGGCACGCTGATTGGCGTGCTGGACAAGCTGGTGTCTGGACTACGGGTGGTTGGGGACGTCGTCGTGGAGCTGGCTACGTCACTCGGCAACACATTGATTGGTGCGATAACTGCCGTTGGTGACGCGTTGAGTGGTGGTATCACCGCAATCTTTGACGGGTTTTCTAATGTCGTGCGCTCCATCGGCGAGTCCGTGGAAAAGATGGGAAATGTCAGCATGGCAGAGACGGCGCTCGGGCTGGGAGCCCTCGCGCTGGCGATTGTCGGGTTCGCGGGTTCGGTGGTGCTGGCCACGCCCGGCCTCCTGCTCGCCAGTAAATGGAGCACCCACATGTCTGCCTTTGCTCTCGCAAGTCCACAGCTAAAGATCGCAGCTGAAAGCGTAACCCTGCTTGGAAAAAGTCTGAAGGACTTCCCGTCCGCACTGTCATTCACGTTTGACACGGCATCGTTTGAGTCAGTCCGTCGTTTGCGTGATGCGACGATCATACTGGATGGTGGCAGGCCGGAATTGGAGCGTGTGGTCAGTCTGATGGAACGGTTACAGGTGGCTGCCGAGAAGATCAGCGAAATCGGCAGGATCAGACTTACAGTGTCGACTCCTCAGGAATCCACCGAACGACGCCCTGTGGTCACCGCTCCGGTTGTGCAGCAGCAGCAGGGAGAATCGAACGCTGAGTGGTGGGAAAGACGGCAACGTGAGACGGAGGCTGCCGCGCGCAAGAGCAATGACCTGCAAGCTGAAGCAAACGAGCAAACGCGCACGGATAACCTCGCTACGCAGCAGCAGGCCGCCTTGCGCACGCCGCCGAATCTGCCTTGGAATTACATGCTGAAATAGCGTATAGAAGAAACCATGGCTACCATCATATCACAGAGATCACAGAGGCTAAATCAGGAATGGGACGTCAACCAAGGCTGGCACGTAAAAGACGTGGAACTCGCCAGTAGGAGCAGTGCTCAACAGGCTGAGAAGCAGCACCGTAGAAGTGCTGCCGCAGCGAACAAAAGAGCCATCGGTTCCGAACGTGGGCGTATCGGGGTGCGCCAGTATCCTGCAAAGCTCTACTCTGTGGAATCGGTAAACCTGCTGGGCGGCTCCCCAAACTACGCCATGATACACCTGCCGCACCTGCCGCCTGAACTGACGTTCGAGCGCTCTGCGCAGTTCAACTCGGTGCCTACGATGATCACGCCGGACGGTGCCGTGCACATCTACCAGCATACCAACCCACTGGAGGTGAACTACGACTTTGAGCTACACTACATGGACGAGTATTGCGTCAACGGGGCCGTGGATTTGATGCGCATCGCCAGCCTGCTTCACGCGCTGACCCTGCCTTTCAAATTTGGTTCGGAACCTAACGCATCCCGCATTGCTAACATGTTCTTCCAAGGGGAGTTGGACAAGCAGCGGGAAGAGGAGAGGGTGGCCAAGGCCAGAGAGCAAGCCGCGTACGCGGCCAACGACGCTGCCGCAAAGCAAATGGCAGAGATGAAAGGGGACAACCCAAGGACTATCGTTCCAGCCGCCAGCACTGCCGAGATTGGCTGGCCACCACCATGCGTGCTAGAAGTCATGGGAGTAGGCAGCCGCGCCGTCCGGATGTATGGTTACCTGAAGCGGGCGGTGGCTACCTTCAAGGAGCCGTGGCTCCAGTACGCCAAAGGGAAGGAGGCATTCAACCTGCCGTCCGGAGCCAAGTATAGCTTTACGTTCGTGAACGCGCCAACCTACCGGAATCTGATCGCAGGTTCTGGTAAGATCACGGACAAGAGCACCAATGAAAAGGCTGCAGCGATTGAATACGGCAACGCTGCCTCGATGGTTTTTGGGCAGGGCTCCGCAGAGTTCGTGCGCGACAGCTTCTACAACACGCTGGAGCTTGCCAAGTATCAGGAACTGACCTCAACACTCGGCGTGAAAGGGCTGAAACGCGGACCGTGATTACTGGAGCTTCCAGCCTAGACCGTCCTTCCACGTTGCCGGATATCTCAGGATCGGTGCGCGTGTCGCTTTACTCGCTGGAAGGTGTTGAGCTTACTGGGATGCACACGCATTCCACGATCACGGACGACGATTCGACATGGACCCGTGGCATCCACCGTTTTGCGTATGAAAACCAGCGCACCTACAACACGTTGAGCCGGATAGCCTGCAGTGAATCGCCCGAAGTCATGATGGTCATGAGGGCCGGAAGCAGCATCATACGATCTGAACGGCACTGGGTGACGAGCTGCCACGATATGCCGGGCCGCCAGCAAGGCAGTCGAGAGATGCAGGTCGAGACCGTAAACGTGCTCTGGCAGATGAACCGCTACCTGCGCACCTTGACGCGTTACGGTGCGGTTTCCGAACTGCTAAAGCGCATCGCATCAGATTACGGGCTTGCTGTGCACTGCCTCGCAGACAGTGCCGTGCATTACGTACAGACCAACCAGAGCGACTACGGGTTCATCGCAGAACGCCTCAGGCCGAGTACCGTGCTGACGGAAGGTGAGGTGCTTGGTGATTTCCGACTCGGCGTACGACACGGCAGCTCCGGCGGAACTCTGGTGTTTGCACCACTTAAATCCAAAGCCCGCCCGCATAACTGGTTTTTCATGGCGATGGACGACCCGAGAATTAAATTGCACGGTCCGATTACGTTCGTCAACAACACACAATTATCGGCTGCGCGCGGCAGTTCCGGCGTGCGCGCCAACGTGGCCGACCCTTACTCCACCAATTATCAATCCGTAGACAGCGCTCCAACGCTTACTGTGGAGTCTTTAGCCCCAGACGCGAACGTCCGCAGTGTAGGGCCGCTCCATACGGTCATGGTCACGCTCGATAACGTGACCAGATACTCGAAAGCACAGGACACCGCAGTGTGCCTGCGTGACGCCGCCCGCATGGCGAGCTTCGAGGCGACCATTACTCTGGATTCGCAACCTTGGTTCGAGTCGGGAGACCGGATTACCGTAAGGTCTGTCAGCGGCTCTCCCTACAACACAGATTGGTGGGTCATTAAATCAGTCACGATTATCAACAGTGGCGACGCCACTACCCACTTGCTCTTGCAAACTGACGGGGCAGCAGTACCGCAGGATAACGGTATCCAGATACAGTCACCAGACACCCCTAACGCACAGTATGTACCTCAGAATCAGGTTCCTGTTGTTCCTGCGCCAGCCAAGGTCAGGAGCAGTGGAAATGTTAGAACCGAGGTTCGGGACCCAGACCTTCCGCCGTTACCACCACTGCCAGACGACTTGCAGAACAACGCTCCAGCTGGGCTGCCTGAGAGTAATGAACCTGTTGTCGACCCTATCACAGGGTTGCCGCCACTGCCGGATGTAGGGCCGGAAGCGCTAATCTCACCTATCAGCCGCTAGTCTGGTGACAAAATAAGGCCATCACGCCATAGGCTGCGACGCGTGTAGAGTGATTTGAACAGGGAAGTGAGCACGTTCTTTGCGAACTTGAGGAAGCCCTCCTCTGCTTTCTTGCTCTTGAGTACGCGGTTCACGATCTGCTCCACCTTTTCCTCGTCGGTCTTGGTGAGTGCTTCACCAAGTAATCTTTCCACTCCAAGATGTGTCGTTACCGCATGCTTTAACGCGACGAGTTCGGAATATGGGATGTGACCCTCCAGCGTGGCTTTAAGAAAACCATGCACCACGTCTCTGCATGGTTCAGCGCGATCCATCCGCCCCTTGAACACCTTCGCAAACACATCCCGCACATCCTGCCCACCGCTCCGCCACTTGAGCGGATTCGGGTCATCCGGATTCAAAATCGCCTCCCGCTCCTCCTCAATCTGCGCCGTCTGGCGCGGAAGGTCGGCAAATAAGCCCGTTTTTTTCGCTTGCGCGTCATACCCTTTGCGGGTAGGCTCTCCGCGAACTGATTCGCTTGTCGCTTCCGTTGCCCTGTCCGCTAGGCGTACATCCTCGGCTCTTGTCGGCGCAGTCGGTTCACTATTTTCAGGGCTTTGCCTTGAGTCCAGCACGGGCGCATCTTCGGGTGCGCCCGTTGCGTTTTCGGGAGATACCTCGTTATATCCAGCCCACTTCCACAATGCCCGCTCCATCTGGCTGATCGCCGCCGCCACTTCACGCGGAGTCCAGTCATGTGATACCTGCGCAAAGATGTTTTTATGCGCCAGCTTATTGTTGATCGGTTCGTGGTCCCTTACGGACAGCTTCACGGTCCTGCCATTTTCATCCGTGGCGTAAAAATAGTGGCTGTTGTCCGCCCCTCCAATCACCCATCCGCTGACATCACTGAGTCCTTCGGGAACATCAAAGTGACCGAACAGCACATTGGAAAAATCGGCACTATCCCGATCCTGCCCGTGCCGTGATTTATTGGAAAGCCCGTCGCTGCGTCCGCGCAGCATCGTCTTGGCTGCTTCGATGGCTTCTTTAAGTGAACCATACGGTGTGCTGTCCTGCTCTCCCCACCCTGATTTAATGTTGTTTTCCGTGACGTAAAACAACCCATCAGCCTGCTGTTCAATCTCCGCATCAAATCCAAACTCAATCGCGCCTCGCACCCCTGCTTCCGGATGAGATACAGTCCATCGCTGCGTCGTGATTTCCTCGCCCTCGTTGTTTTCTCCATTCCACTCAAACGGACCTTCAATCTCCCACTGATTTTCTTTTTCCGAAGAAAACCGCTGAATTGCGCCTTCAATCAGCGGAATCAGACTCAACCTTTTTTCGCGAGCCGTTGCGCCCACTGCATTTTCCGCCGCCTTTTCTACAAACGCGATAGCCTTTTCGCGGTCGGCAAGCTTCAGGCTTTCGCGCATGTCGTTGTGGCGCGACTTCATTGGATTAGTCCGGAAGGCTGCTCTCCGGCGTCACGTTTTGAGCTTTCCACAGTGCGGCTGGGACACCGACATCGGTTTTGGCGAATGACATCCGCTCCCACTCGATGCGGGAATCCAGTTGCATGCGCACCACGCCAGCACCGGATACGGACACCACCTCTACGAACGGAAGGTTCGGGTAGACGGTGGCGGTTACCGCGCCGCCGGGCACCACCGCCAGCTGACCACCAAGATTGGTGCCAGTGCCAGTGATGTTGCTCGCGCTTTGACGAAGTTGGATGTTGCAGAAGCTGCCGGACTGGTGAAGCACGGTGACGAGTGTCGCATGCTCCATGCGGCTGCCGGGCGCTCCGGACACAACTCCGTTGGCGCGAAACTTGCCTGTAATGGACCCAGCCGTCGTGATGACCGGAATCTGATGGAAGCTCGGCCTTGTTTGTGGATTGTAGCCGTTGTTTTCCATGTTTAGAACTTCTTGCCGTCTTCTTCGTCCTCGTCCTCGTCTTCTTCCTCGTTCTCGTCCTCGTCACCTTCGCCTTTGTCTTCCTTTGGCGAAGGCACGTAGTCGTCGAGGTTATCCTCAGCGTCATCACCGGCAGCAGGAGCACCGGTTTCGGCTGGCGGTGCGAATTCGTCAGCATTGTCACCAAGCTCGTCCACCGCGCTGTCGTCGTTGCCGCAAAGCTGCTGGATTCCGTCGCGGATTTCGCGCAGAAGGTCGAGCGCCTCGGATTCGGCAGGTTCCGCACCATCGCCGCTCGGAGGCGGCAAGGCCGGTGCGCCCGTGTCATCAGGCATGGTGTCGAACGCACTTTCTTCGTCCGCGATTACTTCTTCGATTAAGGATAGAGTTGGCATGGTATTGTTGGCGTTGTGGGTAACTACACGGTTCTCGGTTCTCGATCGTGAATTTTCATCAGCAGATGTTTCTGCAGGTTTTTCTGCAGGTGTTTCTGCAGGTGTTTCTGCAGGTGTTGCGGGTGCCGGTGGGGTGCCTGCAACAGGTGCTGCCTGTGTTGTGTCCGGCTCAGCCGCCGGTGCTGTTGCCGGTGTGGTTTGCTCAGGTTGCTGTTGTTGTGCTTCCTCTTCCGCGATCTCAGCGTTCTGCTCCAGTGCCCGAGCTTCCAGTTGTTGCAGGAACGAGCCGGACTCCTGCAACCCATCCGGTTCGCCCTGCCGTGGTGGCAGAGTAACGGGTCTCGGTGCCGGACGCTCACCACCACGGCGAGTAGCAGCCACCCCTGCAGCGTAGGTGCGTTCCCGCTCACGCGCAGTGGCCATCTCACCTGCGATGTTCAGCCAGCGTTTCGTGGCGCGGCGCGTGAGCTTGTTGAGCGTAGAGGCGATTGCACCGTCTCCGGAAAAACTGGCGCGCGTTCCGTAGATGTAACCCTTGCACGACGCCAGATGCTTGCAGAGTGAAATTTTGTTCGTTGGGTTCGTCTTTCTCGGCGCACGGTTGTGTGCCTGATTTAGGGACTGCGGACCTACGGCACTGGACTGGCGTTGTTTAAGTGACCAGGCCCAGCGGTAGCGGAAATCTTGGCACGTGCAATCCACCATCACTTCCATGTTCTCCAGCGCCTGATACTGGTTTCGCCCAGCGAGTCTTGGCTTGAAGAACCGGATGTAACCACGGTGTCTGAGCCCAGTGGTCGACGGAAATGATTTGACGTTGAAGTAGTAGTAGTTGCTATCCTGCAGACTTTCCACCTCCAGCGCAGGCCCGCGCACCTGCGTGTTGGCGCGGTCAATACGACCTCCGTCCGTGGCCTGAAAAAGCTGGTGATAGGTCAGCCGCTCGGCAAGCACCAGAGTTGGTGGGCGCAATGCCGTGTCCAGTGCCTCCGGTATGTGCGCATCTGCGGGATTCAGCGGCTCCACGGCTGCCACGACAGCCTTTGCCACGCGCACTTCGTCCTTACCGCCCACCTTTTTTACAGCGCTGTCGTCAGGCACGCGGTAAGTCACCAGAAGCTGCTGGTAGCCGTCCGGACCTCCATCAATGTAGCCGTAGCTCTCTTTTCTCAGTCCCAGTACGACGTCAGCCTCAGCCTCCCCGACCTTGATTTTAGCCGTCTTGGCGTAGGTATCAAGCGGGTAGGCGCGAGTCCCGTCCGAGACGACAATCCTGTACGCGTAGTTTGCCACTGCCCGTAACTACGATGCACGCGGCTGCGTAGTTATCGCATGAATCATTCGCACACTTCTCTGTACAATCTTCGCGCAATTCAGGAAAAAATCGAAGCTTCACGCCAGCCTGAGGTAGCCGATCATTCCGGCAAGGCGGCTTTTTCGCTTTCCGTCATGGAGCGCGCACGCTCCAGCAAGCAGTCAAAGCCTGTCATGGAGGACAGCAAAGTTCCAAGAGCAGCGGTAGTTCCATACATCTGGGGATAAGGCTAGTGCATGCCTTCATTTGCCGAAATAGCAAAAGCTGCTGTCAGCATCGCTGACGACATAGGGGACTGCTCGTTCGAGAAATTTCATTGGGCAGTGAAAAACGCCGTGCGCAGCCCTCAAGATTGGGGTTTCCCAGCCAGATATGCAGGAGGGATGAATTGGAACGTGCGCACCCTTGCTCCGGAAGTTGCTGGAGTGATATGGCGAAAGCCAACGCATCCTTCACGCATTCCGAAGCCGTGGCGCGCTCTGCCTTTTGCCACACTCGTTAAGCTGATATGGGATGGACGCACTCCGACAGACCTGTGGTTGAGTGCGGTCAGATGGGGCAATGATACGCCCAGCAAGGCAGAGGTGAATGAGTGGCTGGAGCAGATTGCCATCAACAGGAAGTATGGTGGGGAAGAGTGGGAGACATGGCTTAGCTCGCCGATTGCATGGATTATCCGCCACCTTCCGGCTGGCACGGTTGAGCCGCGTGAAATGGCTATTGCGCGGTGGATGGCGGCCAAGAAAGATTGGAAAGGTTGGACGCAGCCCGTCGAAATAGGCTATGGAGCTGACGGTGTAATGCAAACGGCACAGTTCAACACGCTGGTTGACGAAATAGACACTGGCGACCTTGTCAATGGGGTCAAGACAAACCCCGCGACTGTTTTACGTCGTATCCTGTCACGAAAATCAGAGGAAGAGCTAAGGAAGGCAGCGGAACGTAATGCGCCTTTTCCCAAGTTGCCGTGGGGCACGATTCCGGGCGTCACACACATCAATTGCGAGCAGGCTCTGGTTGACGAAGGCAGGCGGATGCATCATTGCGCGGGTACCTACGGGGATCGGTGCAGAGAAGGCAGGACTTACATACTGCGCCTTCCAAGGTCAACAGCTGAGGTGCTGCCTGACGGGCGTGTGTATCAGCACAGGGGGCCGTCGAATTCAGACCCCAGCCCGAGCGACATAGCCTTGCTCAAGCGCTGGCATGACACTTGCGTAAACTCAACTAAGTAAGTTATTTGAGCTGCTGCGTTCACAAAATAGTTTACAAAGCAATATGGCCCAGCATAGTAAGCCATGAACGAGGACATATCACAGGTTGCAGCAGATTGCGGGCTTAGCTCGGAGCATGCGGCAATTCTCGCCAACATTGTCGGCGACCACAAAAACGGGGCGCTTGAAGAGATTATCGGCGCGCTTTACCGGCGCGTTGAGGCTCTGCTAGTCGTCAAAGCTACACTGGAGCGGAACCTTGCCCGCGCAGGAGGGATGATCTAATGAACACGCGCAGGCTTCCATCAGGCTACCGGCACGCCACAAACCCACGGGAATGCGCCTCAAAGCATGCGTTGGTGTTCGACACCGACCTTCGCTACTGGAGGCCGCCGACCGCGTGGGAAGTGACCTCCCCGACCGCTGTGATCGCTGTGCCAGCTGCCAGAACACCAGATCAGACCAAGAGGCTTGGGTTGACCATTGGACTGATCCTTGCGCTAATCATCATCGCGTTGTTCGTCTACTCCGAGCTATGAGACACCTAATCATACCGGCGGGCGTCCCAAACCGGAAGCTATGCCCTGCACAGCGTATGCGCCATACTTAACGGTGACGACAAACTGACTGTTCGACTGGTTACCCACGCGCCGTTGATGCCTCGCTACTGTGCCCGCAAGACAGTGCGGGCGTTAAAAATCAGCGCCGTGTCAGCTCCGCGCCAAGACGGCAGCAAGTTTTTAAGTTTTGAGCGGACAGGTTACGCCGATCTGCAGGTGGGATGCGCTTACGTGCGCGACCATGACCCGCAAGCTGGTGGTTACTACGTTATTCATGACGACGGTAGCCAGCACTTCTGCTCAGCCAGCGATTTTGAGACGAAATACTTTGAGGTAGCTGCGGAGATAGCTCAGTCGGTAGAGCAAGGG
>Ga0129333_10002395_pt1 | contig 17414 bp, 8 predicted proteins | sample CPB6_08_DNA_FD_94474 | JGI IMG/M metagenome (GOLD analysis project Ga0129333, IMG submission 94474) | Freshwater to marine salinity gradient microbial communities from Chesapeake Bay, USA - CPBay_Sum_0.6_0.8_DNA | ecosystem: Environmental > Aquatic > Marine > Coastal | place: USA: Chesapeake Bay...
AAACTAATAACTATTATCGTGTAAAACAACCTGATGGAACATATATAGAGAAGAGTGCTATCAAAAGGGTAACAGATAGAGTGAAGGCTTGGTATAAACAAAGATTTGGAGATAAAGAGTTTACAGAAGCTGAAAAGAAGTTTAATGAATTAAAGCGTGAATATGGTGTAAAATATCATGGATATTTTGAAGAGATACACTCAAGATATTTTGATGAAGATGGTAACAAAAGAGATACACCTAAACCAAGACCATCTATATCAGATAATGTAGATTCTGATGTATATGATAAGATTGAAAAGTATTACACAGAACTAATAGATCTTCTTCCTGAAGGAACAGCAGTTCTTTCTGAGGTGATGATATATGATCCTAAGCAGAAAGAAGCTGGTACAATTGACTTCTTAGCTATAGACAAGAATGGTAAGGCTAATATTCTAGACTGGAAGTTTATGTATATAGCTGATGAAAGTAAAACAGATGATGTTGCTTGGTTTAAACAAGGGGCTTATAACATCCAGCTTGGAAGATATAAGGAGATGTTAAAGGATGCTTATGGGATAAAAGAGTTTGGAATGATTAGGGCTGTTCCTTTTCTCATGAGATTCCAAAGAGAGAATCCAAAAGATGCAAAATCCCCAATGATTCTTAAAGGAATAGTGGCAGGTTCTGCAGATAAGAGTAAGATTGAAAATCTTAAGCTTATGCCTATAGCTGAAGAAACAGAATCTACTGGATTTGAAAATTTAGATAAGATTATACGTCAACTAAATGCATTATTAAAACAATATGGTGCTGAGAAAGTTACAGATGAAACAGAGCGTGAGTTTAAGATTGAGAGAATGAATACCATTAGAAGAGCTATTCGTATTGTTCAAGGTTCTCAGAACATTGCTCCTTTGATTGATGTAATTGAGGTGATGCGTAAAGATGGTGAAAGAATTCTTGAGGAATATAACACCACTTACAAAGATAGACCTTCTACAAGAGAAGACTTTAATAATAAAGATCTATCTGAATTTTCTGATGATATGAATAATTATATTAAGTTTTCTGAAATGTTTACTGGAATGAGTACATTTATAGGAAGATTGATATATACAGATGAGTTGATGTCTGAGGCAAAAACAAAAGAAGAGAAAGAATATGCTCTTAAAATGAAAGAGATTAAAAATAAACTTATTGATGAACAAGAATTTATTAAGGAGTTAAGAGCTGATATTATAGAAGCTTCAAATAAGTTTGCTGACAAACATATTGGAGAGAGAAACCTTGTGGGAGGACTTACAAGAGCAGAAGCTGTTGTACAAGGACTTAGCTCTTGGTTTAGAGGAGTTAGTGAACTTCCTATGGCTTCTTTAAAAGTGTTATACAAACTTGTAACATTAGCTAAAGGTAAAGCATCTGCAGAAGCTCTTAAGGAAGTTGAAGAACTTATGGCTATCAGAGATAAGATAGCTAAAAGTGGAAAAGATCTTAGGGCAACTGTCAGACAACTCTATCAATCAGATGATAAAGGAGGACTTGTAAATAAACTTATATATAAGTACAAGAAAGAGTTTTATGATATATTGAAAGAAAAGAAAGAAGAAGGTGGTGATAGAAAATGGCTTCTTGAAAATATTAATGTAGAAGAGTATAAGAAAGAGGCTGATGCTAAAATGAATGATAATATTGAAAAGATACAGAAGCGTAGATATCCTGGAACAAAAAAAGAAGAAGAAGAAAAAAGAGCAGAACTAATTCTGCAGGAAAAACAAAGATGGGATATTACAAGAAAAGACTTTAATGGTTGGGATAACTATATTATCAAGAGACACCCTAAAGATATTTGGTTATCTGATCAATATAAGAATATTGAAAAAGATCCTAATCTATTAGAACTGTACAACTTCATCACTAAGTTTAACCAGAAGTCTAAAGAAGTTGGATATATAGAGAATAAAGTGGCTAGTGTATTCTTACCATTTGTAAGAAAGAGTATGGCAGAATCCCTTGCGTGGGATGGATCTTTATCAGCTATACAAAACTTCTCAAACAATCTTCAGTTAAAAGCTGATGATGTGGGATTTGGAAAGTTCAATGAGATCACTGGTGAACTTGAAAACTCTATTCCTAAATACTATACATCAGACTTTACAAAAAGAGCAGATGGTGTAAATGATTATTCTGAGGTGAGTGAAGATCTTTTTAAAAACTTGATACTGTATGTACAACATGTTAATAAGTATAAATATATGTCTGAGATTGAAGGACAGCTTAAACTTGTTAAAACAATAGAAGAATTTAAAGGTCACCTTAATACAGACAGATCTGGTAAAGTTATTATAAAAGCTAATGGTAAACCAGAGGAAATAGAAAGTAATGCACAGAATACAAAAACATTTGATGCTTTCTTAAGAGCTTTATTATATGAACAAAAGTATGCTCTATCAGATGCAGACACTCCTATTTATTTCAGCAAAGTTTTAAATGGGGTTAAGAAACTTGTTAATAAGGTGGCAGGAAAAGAGATATGGAAAGAAGATGAAAATCCTTCTGCTACATCTCTTATAAAAACAATGGATGCTGCAAACAGAGCTTTCCAATTAAAAACTCTTGGTTTAAATCCTATATCAGGTCTTGTGAATGCTTTTGGTGCAAATATACAGATGTCTACACAGGCTGGAAGATATTTTAAATCTAGAGAGTTTCTTAAGAATGAGATTAAACTTATGGGAATGAAGTTTGAGAGTGAAGAAGATAGATTAATCTTTACACAATCTGTAGATTTATTCATGCCTCTTAAAGATGATCCTTCATATGAGCTATATAAAAAGGCAGGTATGACATTTGGTACAAGAAGAAGTGCATCAGATGATCTTATGTTCTTCATGAGATATCCAGAGCAACTTGTAGAAAAGTCTGTATTTGAAACTCTTTTACAGAACACAATGATAGAAAATGGTAGGATTGTTAATATACATGACTTTGTAAAAAACAAATATAAAGGAAGAACTCAGGAAGCAAGTAAGTATAGGGAGGCTAAAGCTAATATAGAAAAAGAAATAGAAGAGTTGAAAAACACAAAGTCTATTGCTAAAACAAGAAAGTTAGAAAATGGAAAACTTGTTATTCCTGGATTAGATCTTAATAATAGAGAAGAGATACAACGTCTTACAAACTTAACAAGAACTATCTCTAGAAATGCTACAGGAGGTCTTGCTGATATGGATGTTAACAAAGCATCTATGTCTATATGGGGAAAGAGTGCTATGGTGTTTAGAGGGTGGATTCCAAAACTAGCTGATACACGTTTCTCTGAGTTTAGAAAGATCTCTGATGATTTCTCTGTAACAGTTAATGAAGATGGTGAATTAGAAGGAGAAAGATATGACATTGGTAGACTTAGGTTATTAGGCCATGTTCTAATGAATTCCATCTCTACAGCTTCTAATAATATTACTAATATATTGCAAATGAATGAGAAGGGAGTTGCTGAAATTGATAGAATGTATGAAGATTTTGCTAAGAAGTATGAAGAACAAACAGGTCAGAAAATGACTATGGATAGAGATGAATTTGCTGATATGATTAGAACAAATTTGAGAAACCAGTTAAAAGAACTTTTAATATTAGGAACTTTAGTAAGTACAATGTTTGCTCTAGGATTCATGGCTCCAGATGATGATAAAGATAAAGCAACAAAGAATGCATTTAGATATACACAAAGAGTAGTAGATAAGTTTGTTGGTGAGCTTTCATTCTTCTACAATCCTGCAAATATGGAGCAGTTATTAAGTGGTAGTGCTTTCCCAGCAATAGGACTCATATCAGATTTTTATAAAGTGATGAGTAATTTCTTCATGGAAACTACAGGATTTGACTTTACAGATCCTACAAAAACTCCTGAAGAGATTAGAGAAAAAGCTATGCCTATAAAACGTGTAGTTAATATGGTTCCTGCTGGTAAGTCTATTATGACATGGTTAGCTATGATTGATTCAGAATTTGCTAAAGAATTTGATATAACAATTCAAAAGGAAACAAGCGTTAGATAATAGCTATATTATGTCCACATTCTACTAATGCCCCATTGATAATACACTAAAAACAATTAATTTTACATATTATGAGAACAGCCGCAATTTGCCCAACTTGTGCTACATATATAAATGCTGTATGTATTATATATGATGGCCCCAATCTACTTAACATAGATACGTTAACGTTAGATAATCTTGAAGATATATTAGGAAATATTAATACAACTGTAGGTGGTATCAACACCTCCATCAGTGGTATTAATACTAGTATAACCACTATAAATGGTAGTATATCAACTCTTACAGCAGGTCTTGCTCTAAAGGAAAACACTGCTAATAAGAGCACTGATGGTACACTATCTGCTAATTCTAACACATTGTTCCCTACACAACAAGCTGTAAAAACTTATGCAGATGGTCTTGTTGTAGGACTTTTAGATGATAGAGGTAACTTCACTCCTGATCCTACATCTCCTGGAGTATTTCCTTCCACTGGTGGTTCTGGTCCTGCTGGAGCTATTATGAAGGGTGATATATGGTTTATAGATACAAATGGTTATCTTGATACTACAGCTGTGGTTATAGGAGCTAGTGTTAGGGCATTGGTTGATAACCCAACAACTGCTGCTGACTGGGATATACTAGATGCTAACCTTGGCATTATTCCTGAGAATGTTGCTAATAAGGTGACTACAGAAGCTGACATAACCACTTATGGTTCTAGTACAGTTAAATACCCAGCTGTTAAGGCTATTAAAGATTATGTTGATAACTTAGTCTCTACAAGCGTTGGTGCTGTAGATCTTGATAGTGTACTAACTATTGGAGATACATCTTTACTAGATGCAAATATTGGTATATTAGGATTATGGGATAATCCTAATTCTTTCTATAACTACATCTCATCTCATGATTATGGATTTGATTTTAAATTAAATTCTGGTACTAATTTGTTTTATGTAGAATTAGGAGCTTTATCATTTTATAATACATCAGGAAATCCTGCTACACTAGATTCTGCTCTTCTTACATCAAATAGAACATACGATTTACCAAATCAAAGTGGTATAATACCTCTATCTGTTAATGGACAAACTGCTGATAATACTGGTAATATAACAATCAATAATAATATATCAACATTAAAGATTTCTATTAACAGTTCAGAACTACTTAACTTAGCAGTTGTTCCTAAGTTGCTACTTGCTGGACAGGGTGTGGGAACAGTTATAAGACTAATGGATGCTTCAATAGCTTACAATCATAATACAACAGCTTATAGCCCAACACAATTAAGATTCACTATGGGTGGTGTAGCAATAGCTTCAAACTCTGTACTATCATTAACCTCAACTGGTATTGCTTTTAACGATGTTCCTGCTGTAAATCTAACATCTGCACAATCAAATAACCAAGGATTAACCTTGACAGCTATATCAAATCCTACATTAGGAGATGGAACAATAGATGTGTTTATCACTTACCAAGTAATAACTTTATAACATGAACGTAACTTGCTCAGCAACTAGCGTATGTACAACCATACTAAACAGCTCCTGTGTATATTATACAGGAGATGATCTTACATATACAGGTATTGTAACAAATGATAATTTAACAACTGCTCTTGAAAAGATTAATGCTAAGTTTCAGGATGCTGGATTAGGTTATGTATTTGAAAATGGTATTACACAAGCTGTTCCTGGTGATCCTGTAAAACTAGGAGGTGTACTCACTGGTGATACAGTGATTACTAGTGATGGGTTTGATCTTACCATTACAGAGAAGTTAATAGTGGGATCTGTAGAAATCTCTGGAGGACTTCCTACAGAGTTTTTAAAGGCAGATGGTTCAGTTGATAACACCTCTTATCAAGTGTCAGGTAATTATATTACAGCTCTAACAGGTGATGCTACAGCTAGTGGACCAGGTTCTGCAGCTCTTACATTAGCTACAGTGAACTATAGCCCTGGAACATTTGGTGATCAAGTGACTGTTCCTGTAATTACAGTGAATGGTAAAGGACTTGTAACAAATGTTACCACTACAGCTATAAATCTCCCCCCTACATTAGCTTCATTCTCAGGAGATGTTACAGGTATAGGAAATATAAACACTCCTATTACACTTACACTCAATCCTATAAACGCTAATGTTTATGGAAGTAATACATTCTTAAGATTTGCTGTTAATGCTAAAGGTCTTGTTACATCAGCTATTCCTGTAACAGCAGGAAATATATATGGTGTATTAGGATATACTCCTGTACCTAATTCAAGAACTCTTACAATAAATGGTACAACTTATGACCTTACAGCCAATAGAACTTGGACAATAGATAGTCTTCCTCCTCAAATAGGAAGTGCTGGATTATTTCTTAAAACTGATGGAACTAATGCATTCTGGACATATGTTGATGGAAATCTTTCTCAATTTTTTAATGATGTTGGATATATAGTTGGTGTTCCTAATTTAGAAGCTGTTCTAACTGCAGGAAATTATGCACCTGGTAATGATGCTACTTTAGCAAATTTATCAACTCTTTATAACGTAAGTGCAGGAGGTGCAATTATAGGTGATAACTTTCAATTTTTAGATGGATCGATTATTGCTAGTTCACCATCTGTTCCTAGAACATGGTATCTTCCAGATGCTGATGGTACATTACCACTTACAGTTAATGGTGTAGGTGCTGATACAGCAGGTAATATATTAATACCTATAGGTGGTGGTACAGTTACACAAGTTACAGGTGTAGGTGGTGTAAATGGCCTTGTTCTTTCAGGAGATGTAATTAGTTCTGGAGAAATTGCATTAAGTGGATATATTGTTCTAGACCCTTCTCAGGTTACAGATGCATTAGGATATACACCATATGATGCAGCAAATCCAAATGGATTTATAACTACTGCTGATCTATCTCCTTATATAACATCAGACACTGCAAATAATACATTCTATCCATTAACTAACCCTAGTGGATTTATTACAATAAATTCTATATATTCTGCAAATAGTGCAATTGGATATAGTAGCGGTGCAATATATTTAAATAGCTCATATGCAATTCCTACAGATACAGACTTTATTAATTGGAATGCTGCATACAATGGTAGAATAGCATCACTTACTACTAATGACAATTTTGGTCCTGCTTATTACAATCCCTCTACAAATATTCTTAATATTCCTGAATATACATTAGCAGGACTAGGTGGTATTACAGCAACATTTCTTTCTGCCACAGGTCCAGAACTATCTTATGATTATGGAACTGGTGTAATTGCTCACAATATAACTGATGGTTATTTGCATGTACCTGCTACAGGAACTACAAATAATGGTAAGTATTTAAGAGCTGGTGCTACAGCAGGAAGCTTTTATTGGGATGATGTAATTTTATCATTACAGAACGTTTTAAATACAGATCACTCATTAACTAATGAACTTAACTTTCAAGGTACAGATGCTGGTAATGGTAATACAGGAACTAGTAATATAAATGGTTTTGGTGGTAACGCTACTACTAGTAACTCTGGAGCAGATGTGAATGGACTTGGGCAAGATGCTGCTAGAAACAACTCAGGAGACCATGTTAATGCTCTTGGTTATCAAGCAGGATTTAATAATACATACAGTTATGTAAACCTTCTTGGTAAAGGTGCAACTGCTACAACAGTAAATCAAACTGTATTAGCTGGTCAAACTTATCAAGCAAGACTATCATATAATTTCTTAACAGGTAATGTAACACACATTCTACCAAATACAAGTGGTACATATGCTCTATCAGTTAATGGTCAGACTGCTAATAACTCAGGAGATATATCTCTTTCTTTATCAGGATTAGGTGGTGTTCCTACAACAAGAACATTAAGTATTAATGGAACTACATATGACTTAAGTGCTAATAGATCTTGGACAATTGCAACAGGTGTAACTAGTGTGTCAGCTACTGTTCCTTCAGCATTTAGTGTAACAGTTACAAATCCTACTACCACCCCTGCAATTGCTATTACAGCAACTGGTTCATCTTCTCAATACATAAGAGGTGATGGTACTTTAGCTACACTTCCTGTATTTCCTGATCCAGGATCTGGAGGTATAACATCTTTGAATGGTCTTACTAATCTTATACAATACTTTGCTGTAGGAACATCAGGAACTGATTTTAATATAAGTTCTGTTACAGACACACATACATTTAATATTCCTAGTGCTTCAGCTACAGCTAGAGGACTTATAACAACAGGAACACAAACAATTGCTGGTGTTAAAACATTTAGCTCTCCAATAACTGGTAGTATTGCTAATTTAACAGGAGGATCCGCAGGATCTGTTCCTTATCAATCTGCTACAGATACAACATTATTTGTTTCTCCTGGGACAATAGGTCAAGCTTTTATATCAAATGGTACAAGTGCTCCATCGTTTGGAACATTAGGATTTACAGGAGGTGGTACAGGACAAACCACTAGACAAGCTGCATTAAATGCTCTTGCTGGTGCAACAACAGCTAACTACTTCTTAAAAGGAGATGGTACAAATGTTGTGATGGGTGCTATCACTACATCAGACATTCCTTCTGGAACATATAGTATAGATATTAGTGGAACCGCTGCTGGTATTACAGGAACACAATCTGCTAATCTTGTATATGCTAGTCCTAATGGAAGTACAGGAGTTGGTAGCTTTAGATCTCTTGTAGCAGCTGATCTTCCTGCTACAATAACATCATCTACAACAGGATCTGCAGGATCTATAAGTGTAAATAATATTATCACAAGAGCTAATCTTGTTAATGGTGTTGCTAAATCAGTGATGGGTGTTGCAGGAAATGCAACAGCTGCAGTTGCTGATATACAATCTTCAGGAGCAGATCAAGTTTTAGTGGTGAATAGTGCTAATACTAGTTTAATTTGGGGTCAAGTTGCAACAGGTGGTATTACAGACAGAGCTGTTACAGTTGGTAAGATACAAGCTATAAACACTGATACAATCCTTGGTAGAACAACTGCAGGATCTGGAGATATAGAACAATTAACACCTGTAACTGTTACAGGAATGTTAACAGCATTCTCAGGAACCGTTAAGGGTCTTGTTCCTACTGGTAGTAGTAATGATGCTAATAAGTATCTAAATGGTACAGGTAACTGGACTTCTATAAGCGTGGGATATACAGTTGAAACAAAAACAACAAGTACCACTTACACAACTGCTTCTGGAGAATTAATTGTTCTAGTTGATAATGGTACTAGCAATGTAACAATTACAATTCCAAATGCTAATGCTAGTACAGCAAAAATAACTATTAAGAAAATAGGAACCTCAACAACAAACAATTTACTTGTTAATGTAACAGGTGGAGGAACTATAGATAATGTTACATCAATAAACTTAACATCAGCATTACAATATACATCTATAACATTAGTTTCTAACAATGTAAATTGGTTCATAATATAAAAATAAATTAACATGGCATACAATCCTATAGTATCACCTCTACCAGTAGCTGTCCAAGAGATTAACTCTGGTGGTGCATCAATAAAAAATTATGTATCTGGAGCTCTTACAGGAGATGAAGTTCCTGTAGCAACAGGGTCTAGTAAAATTACTGGTTGGTATATATTCAATGGTGCAGCTAGTGTAGCAAGAATTTCTTTCTATGATGCAGTTTCAGCTCCTATCATTGGTGATACAGGAGCATCTTTTAAGTTCTCCATAGTGATACCAGCAGGTTCTGCTGCTAACGTTTCTCTTCCTGCAGGTGTACAATTCACTACAGGTATATCATTTAACATTGGTTCTGCAGTTGATAATAGTGATCCTGCAGGAATAGGTGCAACTACAGTGAGTGTTAATGTAATTTATAAAGCATAATTATGGCGACATACTATTGGAGAAATACATTAGGTGGTAATTGGAGTATTCTTACTAACTGGAAAGATAGTTCTACTGGTGGTGTTACACCATTAGTACTTCCTACTGCAACTGATGATGTTATCTTTGATAATCTTTCTGGTAGTGGAACTGTAACTTTAAATGTTGTAGGTAATGCAAAAAGTATAAATTTTACAGGATTTGGAGGAACATTTACAAATTCAGGAACTAATGTATTAAATGTATATGGTGATTTAGTATTATCATCTGGAGGGACATATAATAATGTAGGTAGTGTTAACTTATTAGGAACATCTGCAAGTACACTTACAACTAATGGTAAAAGTTTTGGAGGTAATTTATTTTTTGGATCTAGTACAGTGACTTGTTCATACACTTGTACAGATGCTGTTGTAGTTTTAGGAAACACATATGTTGATAGAGGAACTGTTAATTTTTCTGGTGGTTCCACTAATATTCCTAACGGACCTATATCAATTGCACAATATGCAGCCTATACACCAAGTCTTAAAACATCATTAATATTTGTTGGTAGGTATGCTGTTAGTAAAACAATCATAGCAAATAGTATTGAATTAACAGGTACAACAGTTGATGCAGGTAATGAAGGTATTTGGGCTGCTGGAAGTTACGGTGGTATAGGAAATCTTAACATAACTGGTTTAAACAAATTATTCGTAACAGGAAATACAACAGCTAGTGGTCAATATAAATTAATTAATCCAGGAGGTAATACGTTTAAAGATTATTATGTTCTTAGTACAGGTCCTGGATTTTGTGGTACACGTGTTAATAACGTATCAACTTTTGATAATGTATATTTTGCATCCAATTCTACAGATATGAGACTTAGAGGATGTACAATAAATAAAAGTCTTGATTTTACATATAGTACAGGAACTTGGGAAGTTTCAATTAATGAGATAATTAATTTAAAAGGTGATTTAATTTTATCAACAGGAATGACTATTGGAAACATTAATCCTTTAGTATTCATTGCTCCATCTAGTACAGCTTCTTATATAACATGTAATGGAAAAACTTTAACAGATACAGTCACAATAAACGGTGGTAATGTCATCCTTAAAGATTGGTTTAGAAGCAATTCATCTATTACTCTTACAACAGGAACTTTTAAAACAGGGGATATATCCACAACAAGTTATAATGTAAATGCCAGTACTCTCACTATAAATGGAGGAACTCTTATTGATTATACAGGAAATATAATTACGTTAACTGGAGCACTAACTAATTCAGCACCTGCTACAATTAATTCTAATATAAGTTTAACTACAATAACTTCTACAAACACACTAACTCTTAATGGTCCTGTTACAGCGTCTGCAGCAATTAATATAAACAATGCTTCAGCTAATGTAACATTAAATAACACGCTCACTTCTACAACTACATTTACACTAACGTTAGGAACTTTAAATATCAATAAAGATATACAGGTTTCTACATTTACATTAGCTACAACAGGAGTTAAAGCTTTAAACTTTCCTACAGTATCTTCTCCTGCACCAACTATCACTTTAACAGGATCTGGAACTGCTTGGGGATTTGGAACAACTACAGGAGCCACCGTAACTAATTTAAACAATACAGTAATTAAACTTACAAATTCTGTTACAACCACTACATTTGATGGTGGAGGTCTTTCTTATGGAACAGTTTGGTGGAATAGACAAGGAACTACAACTACTAATATAGTTAAAGGAAATAATATATATAGAGCATTCAGAGATGGAACCACTTATAATGAAAATAATATAGTTACCACTTATAATATACTAGCACATACAATATTATTTGATGCTAGTTCTATTCATACTTTCAACACATTCCAAGTAAATGTTGCTAATGGAAATACAATAACATTAGACAGCACTAGTTCAACTCCATATAATTTCACTAAAACAGGAACCACAACATCTGCTGCTGTGCAATGTTACAACTTAATTATAAATCATTGTACTGCAAATCAACCAGGATCAACTGCTACACCTCCATATTATACATGGTGGGCATATAGTTCTCTTGATAATGGAGGAGTTACACAAACTACAGGATGGAACTTTGTTAATAAGAAGTATTGGGTGGGTAAGAAGATTGGTCAACCTATAACAACAAATTGGAATGATTCAAATAACTGGTCTACAACATCAGGTACTGATGGTGGTGCAGGTGCTCCTACATCTTTAGATGATGTTATATTTGATAGTAATTCTAATACGTTTGGTCCAGTTTGTACAGTGAATGCAACATCTGTATGTAGAAGCATAACATTCAGAGGAGATACTGGATCTTCAGATTATACAGGTGAATTTAAAGGAACTAGTAATCTTTCTGTTGTAGGTGGGATGGTCTTATCTCCCACTATGAATTATAATTATACAGGAACTATTACATTTACAGATGCAACAAATATAACAAACACTCCAGGGAGTTATTCTATCACTAGTAATGGTAAAGATATAATATCAGATCTTACATTCACAGGAGTTTATGATCTATCTAAATGGATATTTACAGACTTTGTAAAACTACCAGCAACTAGTCTTACATCAAATACAACATTAACTCTTAACAGAGGAGACATAGTTTTTAATGGTGTTGGTCCAACAGATCCTAAAACAGGAGTTAAGTATAGTGCTTCTATAGGAATGTTCTATTCAAGTGGTATAACTACATCAAGATCTATTACAGCCAATAATATTGAAATAACAGGGTCTGATGTTTTAGGGGGTGCTTCATATCCTTGGAATGCTACTAGTGCAGGAATCACTGTAAATGTTACTAATATATATGTAACTAGTACGTTTCTTGGTAGAAGATATGTTTATGGGAATTTAACAAATGCTGCTCTTAAAAATGTTTGGTTTTATGGACCAGCTACAGCCTCTACAATTGCTTTTGCAGATTATACTGGACTTGGAGCAAACACAAAGGTGGATAATGTATACGTAAGAGGTAATTTAGCTTCTTCCACTGGAACTCAAACTCCTATATTATTTAATGCATCAGTTATAGGCAATCTTGATTTTGGAACTTCTGTAGTATATTGGAACTGGACAAGTCCTAGTACAATAACACTTACAGGAAATTTAACATTTTCTCCAAATATGACATTTGGAACTGTACAACCTATAACATTTACAAACACTATAAATGGAAGTATTAATAGTAATGGTTGTACACTTAACTATCCTTCTACTATTACAATAAATACAAATCCTAACGTAACAATATCCATACCTACTGATTTTTCAGTGAGTACATTAACGATAACACAAGGTAATGTAACACTAGGTCTTCCAGATCCTTCTCCTGCTACTACACTTAAATTTAATACATTCAATATAAATGGTGGAAACTTCACTACAAGATATAATTCAACTGTAAGAAATATAAATCCTACAACATCAGGATCTTTAAATGTGTCTTCAGTGGAAATAACAATTAATGGTGTAGTACAAATCTTTGATTTAACAGTGAGTGCATCAGGAGGTTTAGCTTTAAATAACACAACAACTATTAATTCATCTCCTACTATTAATGGGACACTAAACCTAAATGCTGTTACAACTGTTGTAGGAGCTATAACTATTGGAAATTCTACTGATTCTGGAAATTTAAGTATAAATAATAAATTTACTTCTAGTAATAACATAACACTAACAAAAGGTAATTTTGGTTTATATTATAATAATCCAGCTGAAACTTCCTACCATGCAAAATGCAGTAGGTTTATTTCAAATAACGCAAATGTAAGATCTGTAACGTTAGCTTCTGGATCAATATTTGAATTAGCTGGTACAACTGGCACTCCTTTTACAAATCCTAATTGGGATTTTCAAAATTCTACAAATGCTACAATTAATGCTTCAAATTCTATAATTAAAATAACAGGTTCAAATACTACATCAACTAGTAACTATCTTTCATTTCATGGAGGATATAATGTAACAGGAACCGTTGATGTTAATGATGTTGTTACAGCTTATTCTGTAGATGTTCTTCCTGGAACAAAAATAAATTATGGAAAAGTTTGGTTTAAATCTAATGTTACAAGAAGTGAATTTGTTTTTGGAGGGAATGTTTTTGAGGAGTTTGAGGATAGTGCACAATCTGCAGCTCATACTCTTTATTTTCAAGATGGAACAAGTGCTGTAGCAAAGGTGGTAAATGTGTTTACTAACTTTATTGTAAATGGTACAAGTTCTTATAACACAGTAATAAATTCTTATACAGGATCTGGTACAACTACAAACTATCATTATCTTGTTTCTACAACTTCAGATATTGTTTGTAAGTATCTTGATATAAGACATTCTGCTGCAACACCTGGATCTGGTGCTGTAAAATGGATAGCACGTACAAGTGTAGATAATGGTGGAAGTTTACCAACCACTGGATGGCTTTTAACAAATAATAGATATTGGGTGGGAAGAGGTGTTGCTGTATTAGGAAAATACAGATGGGATAATCCAGCTAATTGGTCTGATTCATCTGGAGGAACTAATCCTGCAAGTGTTCCCACTAATGTTACAAGTGTTATATTTGATGGAAATGCTGTAGGAAAAGATGTACTTATAACCAATGTTGCTAGTTGTTTAGATTTTGATTGTACTACATTTGATGGAACATTCTTTATGGATGGTTATCCAACATCACAATACTACTTTGCTGTATATGGAGACTTTATTCTTGGACCATCGTTTATAACATTTCCTTCTGGAAATCTTGTTACAACATCACCAGATCCTAGTTATGTAGCTTTATATTCTAGTAGTGCTAATAATGTAATTACCACTAATGGAAATAATCTTAAGTGTAACTTTTGGTTAAATGGAAATACTTCAGGATCACTAAAATTAAATGACAATCTTGTAACAACAGGATATATAAGATTTCGCTCTGGAGTATTTAATACAAGTCCTGATGATGGTTTAACATCATATAATATAACAGCTACTAGATTTTTGAATTATGAAAACTATCAGTCTGTTATATATCTAAATAATAGTATAATAACTCTTACAGGAAATAATACATACACCTATCCAAGCATGGTGGTAACAGGACTTGGTACAGGTCAATCATCTGTTTGGAGTTTACAAGGTAATGGTACAGGTAGTGGTGGTCAGGGTAGTAATATCACACTTAATGCTGGGACAAGTACTATTATTATGAATAACACTAGCAATGTGAATGTAACATTTGTATCAGGTGGTAATAATAGAACATATTATAACATAAGATTTGATAGAGATGTATCCACTGGAGATAATGCAGTTTTTATGGGAAATGCTGCAGGAACACCAAAAGTAACATTTAATGAGATTGAAGACCTTGGTCTTGCTTCACACACTTTAAGATTTACACCAGCTGTTGGTGGTGTTTATATGTATAATCTTTCTATACCAAATACTTCTGCTAGTAATAGAATAACTATCGACAGCTCTCTTGTAACAAATTTAAGTTATCTATTCTCCACTAACGAAAATGTTATAACTATAAATTATGCTACAGTAAATAGAATTGTAGCTCAACAATGTCAGTTTGCAACCACATTAGGATATATAGCAGGACCTAATACATCAGGATGGAATAGCTGTACAACTGGAAATAATCTACTACCTCTAACAGGTGTTGGTCAGTAAAAATAAATTTGGATAATTCAATTAATTAACATAGCTTTGCAAAAAAGCTCAACAACTTAACTAAATATTCTTAAATTCCTTTATATGAGGGGTGGTAGAGTATTTTTTTTATTTTAACCAGATATGAAAATGGAAAATGAAGTTTTCAAAGAAGAACTAGACAAAATGGAAATAAGACTTTCAGACATGGAAGATAAGCTAGACAGACTAGATGAGAAGTTAACTCAGGTGGTTGACGCTATTCTTGGTAATCCTCTTACCAAACAAGGAGGATTTATGCATGATATTGAGCTTCTCAAGAGCAAGATTGAAGATCTTGAAAAAAAGCAATTAAGATATGAAAGCTTCAAGAACAAGGTTAGTTGGACAGTTGGTCTTGTTATGGGTGCAGCTATGTTGTTACAATATATAATTAGTATATATACAAATATAAAAAAGTAATTATGTCATTTGGTTTTAAACATTATTTTTCTCCCACTCCTAAAAGAATTAGGGTGTTGGGAGATTCATTAGCAGCTGCTGGTACTTTTGGTGCTAGTATTGCTGTTCTTAATGGTCACCCAGTTGCTGGTACAATAATTATGATTGTAGCAGTTGTTGGTAAATTCATTTCAAACTTTTTTACAGATGCTCCTGAAGGAATTAAAGAAGATTAGTATATCAGAGATCTTAGTTATAGCACTCTTGATAATTATATTATTGCAAAGGTGTGGTAGAAATCCAGAGAATCCCACAGGCCCACAGATAACAAGAGACACTGTTTGGATTCATAAAGACTCTACCATCACCAAGCAACCTCAGATTATAAAGACAATTCCTTACACCATACCTATTGATAGGTGGAATACAGAATATCTTCCAGATACAAACTACACAAAACTACTTAGTCAATATACAGAACTAGTTCAGAAGTTTCTAGCTTCTAATATACACCAGGATTCTATACGTATAGATACTATAGGAATTGTACGTATAACTGACACAGTGAATAGCAACTTGATAAAGTCAAGAAAAACTACATATTCCTTCAAGATACCCATTATAACTAATACAATAACAATCCCTGAACCTAAGAAAACACAATGGTTTGCTGGTGGATTTGTACAGGGTGAACAAGGAACTCTCATAAATGAAATAGGAGCAGGATTACTCATTAAGAACAAGAGAGACCAAATATATGGTGGACATGTAGGATTAAACACCTCTGGAGCTCTACAGATAGGTGTTTCGAGTTATTGGAAAATCAAACTTAAATAATAATGGTTACATCAGCACAAGCTCTGAAGAAATACGGTGATCCTACAAAAGAATCTAATATGATTGTTTGGGATGTACCAGCTAACTTAGAAGTGGGGGTTATACCTAAGAAGCTATATTGTAACAAAGATCTTGTAGGTCCTCTATCTCAAGCACTTAAAAGTCTTATAGATACAGGTAATGTAGCTGAATTAAAAACCTGGGATGGTTGTTTTAATATCAGAAAGAAAAGAGGACTTAGTTCTATGTCTCTTCACAGTTGGGGTATAGCAATAGATGTTAATGCAGCTTGGAATGGACTAGGAAAAACACCTACACTCTCTGCAGCATTTGTAAAATGTTTTACAGATGCTGGATTTGACTGGGGTGGTACATGGACTAGGAAAGATGGGATGCACTTCCAATTAAAATCAATATAAATGGCAAAGGTAAAAGGTAAATCCTCAGGAGATATAAGAAAAATATCCTTTGGTAAAAGAAAGAAAGGTTCTGCAAAGAAGGCTTATAACAAGCACACACCTCGTAAAAAACCATATCGTGGACAAGGTAGATAATT
>Ga0129333_10002397_pt1 | contig 17413 bp, 9 predicted proteins | sample CPB6_08_DNA_FD_94474 | JGI IMG/M metagenome (GOLD analysis project Ga0129333, IMG submission 94474) | Freshwater to marine salinity gradient microbial communities from Chesapeake Bay, USA - CPBay_Sum_0.6_0.8_DNA | ecosystem: Environmental > Aquatic > Marine > Coastal | place: USA: Chesapeake Bay...
ATTTTCAAGGAGGTGTTGAAGGATTAGCAAGAATGGCCGCACAAGCAACATCACTTAGAATTGATATGAACACGACTCTAGGGTTTGCTGAAAAAGTATTTGACCCTGAGGGTGCTATTAAAATGGCCTCAGCATTTCAAAGATTAGGAGTAGCTCAAAGTGATTTATTAGACCCATTACGTTTGATGGATTTATCACAAAATGACCCTGCCGAACTACAAAAACAAATAAGCCAAATGACACAACAATTTGTACAACTTGGCAAATCAGGTAGATTTGAAATTGCTCCCGATGGGATGAGAACACTTAGAGAATTACAAAAAGAAACAGGTATTGCTTATAACGAACTAACAAAGATGGCTTTAGGGGGTGCAGAAATGAACAGAAAATTACAAGAAATTAAATTTCCTGATGTTTTTACTGAAGACCAAAAACAAATGATAATGAATATGACGGAGATGGGACCTGGTGGTGTTTATACTTTAAAAGTTGACGGAAAAGAAATGGGTGTTAATGAAGCTATGAAATTATTCCAAGAAGATAAAGGTAAAATGGATAAGTTTATGGAGGCTAGTAAACCTAAGGACGTAGCTGATTTAGCGTATCAACAACTTACTGTTAGTCAACAAATACTTGCGGGTATAAATGAAATGGTAAAAGGTCGATTGGCTTATCCAGCGGCTTCGAGTGGAGGGATGAATGAACTTATAACAGCCCTACCTCAAACTATAAAAAGTATGTCAAAATCTTTTGGTGAAATGTCGAGTATTAGTGTACAAAATATTCGTGAAATAATGGATAAAGGATTTATGGGTTTAAAAGAAACCTACCAAAAGACAGGAGAACTACCCAACATAAAAGAAATGATGTCAAGTTTAACTACCACCGGAAAAGATTTAGGGCTTCAGATTAAAGAAGATTTTGGTAATGCTGGTGAAAAAATGCGAAAAGAAATAGAAGGTTCAGGTAATTTATTTGTTAAAATTCTTGGTGATGGGGCTGAGAAAATAATTGAAAAACTTAAAAAAGCAGGGTTCGGAGCGAAAGATTTTATTTATTCGGAAAAACTTGGTAAGATAGATTTGTATGAAGAAGATACAATTGTTGGAGGAAGTTCAGACACTATGAAAAACATTGCATCTGTAAAACCAGAAATACCACAAATATCTTTACCAACAATTCCAACAACACCTATAACAACAACACCAACAAAAGAAACTTCAGGAAACATTGAACATAAAGGTGAAATTAAAATTGTGGTTGATGTACAAGCCCCGTCTGGTGTAGATGTTGCTTCTTTGAATCGAATGTTCTCTGACCCAATTTTTCTAATGGAGATGAGTGAAAAACTAAAAAAAGTTTCTTCTAATTCAGTTTTCTTCTAAAAAAGAACAAATTCACTTACGTCAATTTTTAAAAAAAAATAAAACTATCTATTTATAGTATAAAAAAAGTAAATGTCGGAAAGTACTCTATCATTTGCATCTAGTTCTTCGTTTAGAAACTCTCTTATGGGGAGAAACTTAGCGGAATACTCTATACAAGGTGCGTATTCTCCACCATCAGGACCAAAGAATTTCGAAGTCATTCTTTCAGATTCACCTGTGATTGATTCACCAAACGAATATATATCGAAAGATACTTTTTCTAACCGATTGTATCCTTTAAACAAGTACGGACCCGAAAGTGGTTATAATATTGAAATTAACTACAATAACGCACCTTTACCTGTAGATAGTAACCAAGGGGAATATAATCCAAATGACACCAATATGGATTTATTAAATGAATTCTATATTGATTTGGCTTATATAACCAACAAATATGGTCCCAACGATGGATACAACGATATGGTTGTTGTTACTGATATACAAAGAAATTCTTTAATATATCAACCTTACTGGAGTCCTCCGAGTTTTAGACCCTCTACCTACACACCGGCAGAAATACTTTTATCCAAGAACCCAACAGGTTCTAACGGACCAGTTTCTTTAGATTCCTATATAGCAAGTTTTGGTGCGAAAACACTACAAGAACTATTTCAAAGTACGATTGATTCAATTAATAATGTAAATAATTTAGGTGTTAATCAAATAAATGCGTTTAAAGAACCCTACATTGCAAGTTTGTACTCTACAGGACAACAAGGAGTAAAATCGTTAAATTTTCATATTACCGTTGCTCAAACAGCACCAATAAACCAAACAAACACATCAACAGCCTTACAGGCAACTTCACAATTTGTACAAAATGTATTAGGACAAACATACCCATCCTCACCGATACCAGGAGATTATTTTACAAATACTGGGTATAAAAATGACCAAAATCCACAAACATTATTAGCCTCAAATGCGGTAACAAACTTGACAGGAATTCTATTAGGTCCTAATTTGAAAATAGGTTTTAACCCTTCTAAAGTTTTTTTGGATAATACAGGTAGCGGACAAAAAACGGTACTTTTCACAAATCTTCAAAACAACAGATATCAACCACAATATGATAAAGATTTAGGTACCCAATTTACCGTAGGAAGTAATGTTTTACAAACTTTAGCGGGACAAGGTGGTGTTGGAGCTTTTTTACAAAGTGGTTATTATGTTGGTAGTCCTAATGCGGAACCATCAATGATTAATTCACCACCCAATCAGGTGCCAGTTAATCCATATGGTCAACAAGAACAAGCGCCCGTTTATGGACCTTCTGAATTAGGTATTCTTTATGAAGGTGCAATACCGAAACTTGGTTTTACGTTTAATTCAAAACCTACCATAGATAGTGGTGGAATAATGGGACAATTTGTTTGGACCTCTCCGAGATATGTTGGTAACGCGGGGTTTAAAGCGACGCCAGGAGGTGGAGCAGGACAAGTCGCACCTGATTTCCAACAAATATCAAGTGATTTCAATCGAAATGAATCTAACCAAATTAGTTTCAGACCAAATTCTATTTTGGATAAGACCCAAAGATTAATTGATTCTGGTGATTTAGTTACAGGAATACAAAGATTAAAACACGTAGGAAACGCAATCAATCAAGTTAGTAAAGTATTCAATGATGGTTATAAAGAAATCACAAAAGGTTCAAAAGTTGTTTCATATGTTGATAATTCAACTGGGTCTGAAGTTGGTATTGAATATTGTAGAGTTTTTGCTAAAGATACTCCTTATTATACTTATCAGGACTTACAACGATACCAAGGTATGGTGAATGAAAATAGGAGATTTTCATACTCAGTATTAGATAGTACATACAACTTGAATATTGCACCATCAAAAGAGGAGTATGGTTCAACAAATATTGTTAATGGTAAGGTTAAAAAATATATGTTTTCAATAGAAAATTTAGCTTGGAGAACTTCAGGTAGACCTGGTTATACATATGATGATTTACCTTATAGTGAAAAAGGGCCAAACGGAGGTAGAATAATGTGGTTTCCACCATATGATTTGAAATTCAACGACTCAAGTTCGGCGTCTTTCAATAAAACCTCATTTTTAGGTAGACCTGAACCAATATATACTTATAAAGAAACTACCAGAACCGGAACTATCAGTTGGAAGATTATTGTGGACCAACCATCAATACTGGATTTAATAACATCTTACCAACTCAAGAATACATCAAAAGAAAGAGTAGATTCAATTTTGGATTCTTTCTTTGCGGGATGTGCCAAGTATGATATATACGAATTAGCTAAAAAGTTTAATACATTGAAACTATCAGAACTTGTAAGTTTACAAGAGTTATTAAATTCACCAAATTTAACTGAAACAGAAATTACACAAATTAATGACGAAATTCCCAAAGAAAATGTTGTTGTACCTAAAACATCAACTATCACAACAGAAGATAAGAAAGTACCGGTTAATACAGAAATAACAGGTCTAAAACAAACGTTTGATGAGTACGCATTTTATTTTGAACAAGACACACCAAAATCGGTGGAGAATTTTAAAAACCTATACGATAATTATGTAACAACACAAAATATTGAAACTTATCAAAAAAACGCGAATTCTTTATTCACATCTGGTTCACCGAATAGTTTGACCACAACTTTTTTTGATAACATAATCAAACAAAATTTTACCAAAATATCTGAAGGGGCCAATAGTTACATAGAAAAAATCAAAAAAATTCTAAACGATAATCAAGGAACAATAACTATTGATTTACAAGGTTCAGCTAATTGGTCGGGTACTGATGACTACAACAAAAAACTTGCAGAAAGAAGAATTAATAGTGTAATTGAATGGTTTAAATCAACCGGCTTAGAAAAGTATATTACAGATAAAAAATTATTATTTAAATCAATAATCGAAGGAGAAGGTAGTATAATACCAAAAGGTGAATTAGGTGCTGGTGGAACAATTACTTGTACAGAAGAAGTTAAAGATAAAAATGGTAATTTGGTTAGAAAATATTCCGTTGACACGATTGCTTGTAGAAGAGTTAAGATTACAACTACATTCAATCCAAGTTCAACCGCGGACCAAACAAAAGATAAAACCCCAAAGACAACTGAAACCACAACCACAACAACTACTACAACTACAAATCAAACCTCAGGACAAGTTTCTACATCAAATCAGATTTCATCTAAAATAGTTACAACTAAACCCAAAAATACAGAAGACATTAAAGCAAAACTAAGAAAAGGTTTGGGTAAAAAAATTATTAGAAAATTATTAACAGAAGGGGATTATTTTCAAGTTTTACAAAAAGAAAATCCTTTTATATACGATTCACTCAAGGAAAAGTTAAAATATTTTAACCCTATTTTTCATTCGATGACACCTGAAGGGTTAAATTCAAGATTAACATTTCTTAATCAATGTGTTAGACCTGGTGACACTATTCCTGTAATCGGTCCTGATAATACAATAAGAAATGATAACGCTTTGAATACTTCTTTTGGAACTCCTCCAATATTAGTATTGAGAATAGGTGATTTTTATAACACAAAAATAGTTCCAAATAATTTACAAATATCTTATGACCCATTGGTTTATGATATGAATCCTGAAGGAATAGGTCTACAACCTATGATTGCAAATATAAGTTTATCATTTGATTTTATAGGAGGACACGGACTTGCTAATCCTGTTGAACAATTACAAAACGCACTTTCATTTAACTTTTATGCAAACACAGAAGTATATGATGAAAGAGCGACTGAAACTGATTTTAGTTTAACAAAATTGGATAAAGAACTTTTTGATTCTTTATTACAAGGTGAAGAAGGTGTGAATGAAAATGATGCAGTACCTTCAAAAACAAATAATGGTGGTGATACAATTGGTACTATTTTAACGACAGACAATGTAACTGGTGGTCAAACAGGTACTACTTCTTTCCAATCAATTATGGATGGATTATTAAATGACTCAAAACAATACTTTACAACAATATTTAATCAGTTAGATAAGATACAGCAAATATCTAATTATGGTATAGTTCAAATGGTAACTAAAAAAAGAAAATACGAAAAAGGAAAAATTAATAATAACGATGGTCAAATTTTCGGTAAACCTGACGACTTAAATACTGAATTTCAATCACTTTTCAAACTATGTGTTCAAAACGTAAATAATGGTACTAATCCAATTATTTCCAAATTGAAAAATGATTACCCGTCTATTACAGATAACGATATACGAGAAATCAAAAAAAATATGGTTAGTTATTTGAATAATCTTTCTAGTTCATTTCCAAATGAAATACAAATCCCAATACAAGAAATGGTTAATGTTCAAACAAATTTAATACAAACAATTCGTAAAATAAATTTAGTTTGTGATAAAACTGATGGTAAAATTTTAAATACGGGAGTTGCTTCAGTATACAATCTTAGTCCTACTGCCGATGTCTCAAAGGGTTCTACTTTCATTAGTACTTATTACGAATTAATTTCCGATTACAATCGACTTTATTTGAGTTCTAAACAATATATTCTTGATATGGTTAATGCCGAAATCATTAGAGAAACCAGTCCTGGTAATCCTGCATACAAAGGAACAGGTAATGCAAGTTTGTTGTTGACATCGTATTTTCCATCGGAAGATGTAAATTCAATAAGTTTTTATATGGTAATGGCAAGAATCTTAACAAACGACAATAAAAAAGATTCATTTATATCCTCAATAATAAAAGGTCCTCTTAATGATGTTAAAAAATTAAAAAGTCGATTTACAAGTGTTGTAAATAACTTGGCATCTAATTATGTGGATGAACTACAATCAGAAGAAAAGTTGTTCGCGAAGTTCAAAACAAGTAAAACTTATAATCAATATTTTGAGGGAATTGAACAAACACTATATGTAAAAGGTAAAACTAGAAAATTTGAGTATACAACAATACCATCTGGAAATAACGCCCAACAAAAACAAAAAATACTTGATTTATATAAAACATCTAATGTAGACCCTAATGAAAATACTTTTACAAATAAAATTACACTTAATTAAAAATGGCTAGTAGACAATATTATAACAGATATAATGAGTTTTTAATCGATGGCCAACAAACGGTTGTTCCATATGTTAATCTACCTTCCAAAACAACTGATAAAAGGTATATTTATAAAGTCGGACAATCCAGATTAGATAAGGTTTCACAACAATATTACAACACACCTTATTTTGGATGGTTAATTATGATAGCAAATCCAATTTATGGGGGTCAAGAATGGAATATACCTGATGGAACAATATTGACAATTCCATATCCTTTAGTAGCTTCTTTACAAGATTATTCATCACAATTGAATAATCAATTCTTTTATTATGGTAGATAAGTCAGAAAATATATTAGTTGAATTTGATTATAATAATATTACCATAATAGACCCTAATAAGGTTGTAGATTCTCTTGGTAAAGTAAAAGATAGATATATCAAACAAGAAGATTTGGTGATGTATGCTAATTTGGAATGTAAAGTAATTCCACGCACTAAATTAGCGGTTGGGGTTGCGAGTAACGACCAAATCCAGACCGTTTCAGTTGCTGAAATGAATTTTCTAAAACCAGGTGGTAAAGATTATTTAGACACAAGTTGGACCAATGAATTGACAGGGAAAGATAGTTTAGTAGGTAAAGCTGAAAATCAGGTTACTTTAAAAAAAGTGAACAACCCGAACAAAAGTAACGATACTTTTTTAAGACAAACAATGTCTACAGGAGGTAAAGTTGGTTCAATAGACAATAATTTATTAGGAATTCAATCCATACAAATTAAACAAGGTACAGATTTTTTACCTGTTATTACAATTAAACTAGTTGATATCAAAGGAAGGGCTTTATTTGAGGGTGCTGACAATTCTCCATATGGTGCGTTTTTCAATTTACCATACCCATTATTCCATTTAACTATCAAAGGGTATTATGGTAAGGCGGTTAAATTACCATTGATGCTACAAAATTTTACATCTAGTTTCAATAGTCAAAGCTCAAACTTTGACATAACACTAACATTTATTACATACAAGTACTCTATGTTGGCGGAAGTACAAATGGGTTCTCTTTTGGCTTTACCGTATATGTATAAGTCACAAGTTAATTTTGCTCCAGTAACCAACACTAATTCAGATTTCAAAACACTGAAACCAAAAAGTGTGTCAAGAGGATATGAAAAAATAAAAGAAGTGTATTCTGAATATAAGTCAAAAGGTATTATAGATGATGATTTTCCTGAAATGACAATTAGGGACTTTCAAAATAAGCTGGATAATTTTTTGAAAAATATTATGGAGTCCTTAGAAAAGGTAACTTTGAGTGGTTTGACTGATTTGGACATTTATGAAAATAATCTAAAAGATTATCAAAACGAAGTTTATTATTCTAATAAATCGTGGTTTAAAACTTACGTTGATGAGGATAACTATTACGTATTGAATAGTAAGGACAATAATCAAAGAGTTTATTTATTGAAAAGTTTTATTAATACACCCCAAAAAAGAGAGGACGCTTTTTCTAAATTGAATACGTTAGTACAAAAATACAACAAATTATTATTAGAAAACCCAACTTTAGGATTATCAGGAAACTACAAAGTCGAAGGTAAAACATACAATAGTTCAATACCATTCGATATTAGTATCAACAATTTTTATTACCAAGTTTCTGGCGACCTTTTAAATGATGTTAACTTAGAGGAAACCTATAAAATAAGATTCAGAACATCAAATATACCTACCCAAACTCAACAAGAACAACTTAAGGCGGAAATAATGTACAAACAAAATATTGAAGGGGTTAGCTATATATTGGTTCCGCCGGATAATAATTCATTAGAAAAAGTAGAAAAATTTTATCCGTTATGGTTTGATACAAATCCAAAAACATTTTTATATAAAATTGATGAGATAACTAAATCGTTAAGAACGAAAAGAACTGAAATAGAAGGAAGAATAAGTGATGCTTTAAATAAGATTATACAAAGTAAAAGTTTGGGTATTGGATTTGTACCTTCAATAAGAAATGTGTTAGCGGTAATTTTATCAAACGCTGAAGCTTTTTTGAGAGTTATGGATGATGTTCACACCGCAGCGTGGAACAAATCTACAACTCAAATTAGGAAAAACGCAATTTTTGATAAAACAATCGCGACAGCATCTCCAGATACTAAAGATGTTGGTTCAGTAAATAGTGTCCCTGTTTACCCTTGGCCTCAATATATTGTTGCCACTTCGGGTGAAAATGGTAAAGAAAAATATGAAGTTGCTTATCCTGGTGACCCAAAATATATTAATAGAACTAAAGGTTTTGATTATGACTCTTGGCCCGAAGTTGAATTTGTTGAAGAATGGATAAAAGGATTTTCACAAAGAGTTGATGATAAAAAAAACGAACCAGATTCATCAAACGAGGAAAATGATGTTAAAAGGATTACATTTAACGCAATTGAATTTCCCGTAAGAAACATCGTGTATTCAAACAAAGAAGAGGTAAAATTCTTTTTTGAATTATACGAGAGGATGTTAATATTAATTTATTATTCGAAGTTTTCTAGGTCAATGACCACTAACTTTGAAAGTGCGGTAAATTCCGTTATTACAGAGTCCGAAGTTCAAAATTTGGTTATATCATTAGGAACCGATAATCCATTTTTAACCCAAAAATTTACCCAATATGGGTTAAATTCTCAAAACTTTCTACCAGTTTTACAAAACTTTTCAAATGGAGGACAAGGACAAAGTTGGCAAAACTTTATTAGAGGAATTTATAACACGCCTTACATAAAAAATTTAATAGATAACTCTCAATTTGAAATAATTAATTATGATGTTTTTGACACTCAAAAATCAAAACCATTAGTGAGTTTAACTTTAGAAGATAAGTTTGTTGAATTTATTACAGGTACAACATCAAATCAATTTGATTTTACTGACATTTATCCTTTTACAGATTTAACTTGGATTAAATCCAATTTATCGGATGGGAAGGCTGTTAGTAAATCAGAACAAAGTTACGGTACAACAAATGTTTTGAAATATGATAAAACACAAAAGATAATTTCAAACTTCGAAAAAAATTTTGATAATCTAACTTGTAGACCTTTTTCAAATTTTCTTGGTAAAACAGGTACGGTACCATCTACGATACAATTTAATACAAAAACAAGTTTATCAACGTTTTACAAAAATAGAAAATATTGGAATCAATTATATACAGAAGGGAACGTAAGATATACTCAATATAATGGTGGAAAACTTTCCTATAATCAAACAACATCGATTCTAAACACACCATTTTTCATAAATGCTTTACAACAAGGTGTGGAATCTTTTGTTCAAAAAAACGCAAATCCTTATATAGTACCCGCTTACTATTTTTTAAATAGTTTACCCTTAGCAACTCTCAAAGAAAAGTATAAAACTTATAATAACGGAGCGGTAACAGATTTAGATTATATTTTTTCTACAATGAAAAAGTTTGGTGCGGTTCACAAAGTACCATACGCTTGGGTACTCAAAATGGGTTCAATTTGGTATCGATATAAGACATATAAAGAAACCGGTAATGACATACTCCAAAATTCTTGGACAGGTTTCAATGCTACGGAAAATTTTGACCCTGTAACTCAAAATAAATCAAAAGTTTATACTATAACTTTAAGTGGTGTGACATATGATTTTGTTTTAGAAAGAAATGTGAGTTTGGGACCTGATTCCTACACAACAATAACTACAGGTTTCTATCCTAAGACAATAAATGATTTATCCATTTTTTATAAAGGAAAACAACTCTACACTGGTTATACAAGCATCGAAATACAAAGTGGTTTCACAAATAATATAAACTTAAGTTATGTACCAAACGCAGGGATAAATTACGGAAAAGGGTTTGACCCAAATAATCCAAATAGAGATTTAACAATAATTCCGTGGTCAATTTCTTTGAATACTGATGATAACAAATTTTTATATGTAATACCATCACACGGGTGTGATATAAATCAAACAAAATTCGAATGTTTCAACGAAGATGGAAAAATGATTGTTGAAGTTACTGGTAATACAGCAATGTATAATGGAAGTACAAGGTTGTTTTGGGTTTCACCTAATTATGGTTACTTTGATTCAAACAATATTGCAAAAGTTAAACCAGATGAGTATCTCAAAAGAATTATTGTTGATACAAACAAACAAGAAAACTTTTCATTAAACGGATTAAATTTAACAGGAAGTTCCTCGTATTCTTCAATTGAAGAAATCTTTTCATTATTTGATAAAAACGTTTTAGATGTATTGGAACAAGAATTTTTAAAGTTTACTATATCAATTTATGATTATAAAGAAAATGTTTCAATACCCGTAAAAACAGATGATATTTTACAAAAAAACAAAACCTCAGAATTGACAAGTCAAAAATATTTAAAAAATTTTCAAGCTTTTTTCAGACAATTAATGTTGGTACCAAAAAATGAGGAAAAGAATCCTACCCTTTTTGTTGAAAAAATTATGGACGACCAATCTAAAAGATTCGGCGTATGGATGGATTTATTTATGAGTTACGATGTTGTTTTAAAATTTGGTAACCCATCTTTTTTTGATAGAAGAGCATTCTTTTCGCTTTCTTCACTCAATATGGTTGATAAAATAAAATATCAAACATATAACTTAACAACACCAAACGCATTACCATCTAATGGTGGTACGACAACATTAAGTTCATCAAAAATTAATCACCCAGCGGCTTGGGAAGCGTTGGAAAAATATGTTGGTTTTTCAACAATTAATGAATTGGTTTATAGTAATAATGGGTCATTTATAACCGACTTTTTTATTGATATGGATATAGCATTCAATGAGACAAATGTTAAATTATTTTCACCACTCATTAAATCTTATGCAACACAAAAATTAAAACAATTTAGAGAATCTCAAATACCACCAATACAACCATCGGCAACAATTCCTGAACCGATAATTGCTTATGCAACCTTGACTGATGGAACAACAGCACAAGTAATTAAAGGGCCAAGTTCCCTAATTAATATAATAGATAAAAGAAGAGTTAGATTATTAACTTTAGAAGGAAAGACAATAGATATATCCACAGCCGAAATATCCACAAAAACTAATCGAGAATTAATAGTCGACGCGATAACTAACTTTTACGGAAATATATATGTTAACCCAATAGTTGGTAATGTAACAGAAGTTCCATTACCTTCATATCCTTTGGTTCCAAACACATCCTCGAAATATGGTAGAAGAAAGTTTGTTAAAACTCTAAATGATTATTTGAAATCCACTGAAAAATTCAAAGATTCTGTATTAAATAACGTTTTAATTCAAGTTGGTACCCAACTACCTAAAGTAGTTGTTGACCCAATAGAGTCGGCTCCAAATACCGTACAAGGAACACCAACTCCACTAGAACTTTGGGATAGTTTCAAATCTTTTAACGACAAATGGATTTCAGGAACTGATGTAAAAAGTAAAACTCTATTTGAGGATATTATGATTTTAGATAGGGCAAATAGAGATATTGGAAATAAGTTTTTTGTTGATATAGAGTTATTAAAGAATAGAATGAAAAACATTCCAGTTACAATGTCAGTTAAAACATTTGTTAATTCAATACTAGAAGAAAATAGATTTGTTGTTATGAATCTACCTTCTTATATGAACTTTTATGGAATACAAGACCCTGTAAAAAATGGTAAACCTAAAGTGGAACCTTTGAATGAATTTGCAAACTCATTGTTTGGGACATTTACGAATGTCGACTATAGAAATTCCACATCAAAAATGATTTGTATTTATGGTGGAAAACCAAGTAGTCATTTAGAAATAAATAAAAATATTGACTATAGATATAGAAATGATTCTTTTGATATTACAAAAGCGGCTGATAATCCTGTAGTAGATTCATTGAAAGATAAGACCGACCACGCGTTATCAAACAAAGTAGTTGGATTCAACGTTGATATTGGACCTCAAAACCAAGGTGTTTTTAGTAATTTTTCTGTGTCACAAGAACAAGGATTGGCCACCGCTGAATCTATGAGAATATTAAATGATATGGCTAATTTAGGTGGTAATAGAGCCGCTTCAACACAAAGCAATTCTTTATTCAACGTATATAAAAATAGAAGTTATAGTTGTTCGGTAGAAATGATGGGTAATGCTATGATTCAACCAACAATGTATTTTAATTTGAGATATGTTCCAATGTTTAGTGGTCCATATATGATAACAGGAGTTGAACATACTATAGGTTCAGGTGACTTTAAAACAAGATTTACAGGTGTTAGACAACCTGTTGCTAATCTACCAATTTTAGACAACTATCTACAAACTTTATTGAAGAGTTTGGTAAAAATTGTTAAAGATGAAATTGAACAACAAAAACAAAAAGCGGCAAGTGCAAACGCAGTCACAAGTGGACAAACAGCAAATTCCGTAAACGCACAAGCTTCTGAAGAAACTAAAACAGGAAACAACTCAGGATGTGTACCAACTATAACTAATTTCACAACTTACGAACCAACTATTGACCCACCTAGTACAATACTTTCAGCTCGCGATATGGCAACAAATGTTAGTTTAATTTCAAACACATTTACAATATCCAATAAAGACGCTTTGGGACAACTATTGTTCATTTCAGCGTATATAGGAAGTTGGAATGGAACTAATTTTAGTGGTCCATCGAATAATTTTACTAATCTAACTTTAACCACAAGTTGGGGAGGACAAAACACTTATCTAAACAAATCAAAAAAATATTATTGTGGAAAAAATTCATCAACAAATTTACCATTTGCGGTTTTTGAAAATACGGTTGATAATTTAGAAATGTTAGCTAACTATCTGAAAAATTACGTTGTGGCATCAAAAGTTGTAAAAGGTGATGTAGATAAATTAACTGACCTTTGGACTAAAAATGTGGCATCTAAAGGTGCACCTGTAGGCCCAGGATTAGATACACAATATATAAAAGAAAAAGTTAAAAAAGCTTTGATTTTATATGATGAGTTATCAGTGTAAATTTTACCAGATTTCGATATATTTATAAAAAAAAGTTATGAACGTAAAATTATTATTAGACAATTATTTAGGTAAAAACATCAGACACACCGAAAAAGATTTGGGTGATGGTTCTAAACAAGTATGTGATTTAGATACTGGTGAATGTTATATCGTTAGAATGAAAGATGGTTTGATTGAAAGAGTTGATAATACGTTAAAAACAAATAAAAAAATTCAGGTTGAAACTTTACACGGAGTTAAACAACTTTTAAACGGATAATCCTATGAAAATAGATGTTAAAATTTTAGATGAAATAAACAGATATAATAAAATAAACACTTATATATCTGAACAAGACGCTCCACCACCATTACCTACAGGTGATGAAGGAGCAACTCCACCACCGGCACCTACCACAGACGTTCCGGCACCAGCCCCAACTGATACACCAACACCTCCAACAGATACCAAAGAACCTGAAAAAGTTGATTTGGATACTGATAAGGATGTAGAAAAAGTTGGTGATGAATCAAAAAATAAAAAAGAAATTGAAGTTACAGATTTAGTGAAATCTCAAAAAAATATACAAACAAAACAAGATGACTACTTTGATAATCTTTTTAAATCTTTGAACAACTTAGAACAAAAACTTTCAGATATGGATAAAATAATGGATAAATTAAATTCATTAGAAATGAAAGTTGAAAAATATAGAATTAAATCTCCTGAAGAAAAAATGGAATTAAGAACATTAGATTCAGGACCATACAATCAAAAACTAACTGATTTCTTTCACGATAAAGAATCGGATTTCGAAAAGTCAGGAAAAGAACAATATATTCTTACTAAAGATGATGTTGAAGATTATTCTCCGGCAGAAATCAAAAGGAGTTTTAGAAACTTCGAAGGTGACACTTTCACCAATATTTAATCAAAGGGGTCTGAAAAGACCCTTTTTTATTTGACTATATCCTATCATAGTTTTATATTTGTTTTATTAATTAACTAAAAATATATAATATGGCGACAAATTCCTTAGACGCAGTACTTTCGCAGTACGAACAATCGAAACAAGGTGCTTCATCACCTTACAAAATGTCTCAAGAAGACAGAATGAAAAAATACTTTGCGGCAATCCTCAAAGAAAGTGAAAAACAAGCTCAACGAAGATTACGAATTCTTCCTACTCCAGATGGAAGTTCGCCATTCAAAGAAGTTTGGTTTCACGAAGTACAAGTGGATGGTAAATGGCAAAAGTTTTATGACCCAGGTAAGAACGATAATCAACGTTCACCATTATCTGAAGTTTATGAAGAACTTATGTCTACTGGTAAAGAGTCAGATAAAGAACTGGCAAAACAATATAAACCACGTAAATTTTATATTGTAAAAGTTATTGACCGAGACAATGAACAAGATGGACCTAAGTTTTGGAGGTTTAAACACAACTATAAAAACGAAGGTATCTTAGATAAAATTATTCCAATATGGAGACAAAAGGGTGATATTACCGATGCAGAAACAGGACGTGATATTATTCTTGAACTCACTAAAGCTAAAACTCCAAAAGGAGCGTACTATACGGTAATCCAGACCGTAATGTATGATGACCCATCACCAGTTCATAAAGATAAAGAAACTTCAAAATCTTGGGTTGAAGATTCTATGACTTGGGCGGATGTTTATTCAAAAAAACCTGAGGATTATCTCGAAGCAATCGCACGAGGAGAAACTCCACGTTGGGACTCAGATGCTGGAAAATACGTTTTTGCAAGTACTACTGAATCTGTAACAACTATAGGAGGTTCTAAAGTGGCTGACCCCCAAGATAATGATGAACCTGATAATGATTTACCTTTTTAAAAAGGTAAATTAAAATTATTTTCCGCCATTTTAATATATTTATAAGTTAAATAGTTGCAATGGCGGAAAATACTTTGAAAAAATGTTTCAAATGTCAAGAATTTAAATGTTTGGATGAATTTTACAAACATAAATCTATGTTGGATGGACATCTCAACAAGTGTAAAAAATGTACTAAGATAGATGTCAAAAAAAGAGAAGACTTATTGAGGCAAGACAAAAAATGGTTGGAAAAAGAACGTGAACGAAACAGAAAACGTTATTATAGATTGAATTACCAAAATAGATGGAGACCAACCACTGAGTCAAAAAGGGAAACTATAAAAAAGTATAGACAAAAATATCCTGAAAAATACTTAGCATCTAAATACACTGAAATTTTTTTAACTAAAAAAAAGGGGTTACATCTACATCATTGGTCTTACTCACAAGAAGATTGGTTGGACGTTATAGAATTGAATATAAGAAATCATAATATGATTCATAGATTTTTAATTTATAAACCTGAGATTAAAAAGTACTCAAATCTAGAAGGTGTACTACTTGATACAAAAGAAAAACACATAGAATTTATAGAAGAAATAATTAAAAAATATAAAAACTAAAATTGTATGGACAATAGCATAGACAAAGTGTCCATGCTTTCTTATACTTAAAATAATGGAAAACAGAATTAAAGAAAAAATGTTTGACGCTTTGGTAACAAAGTATCGTAGTCAAATGTTAGAAGCAGAATCATCACTTATGGTTTATTTCAACTCCCCTGTCGGTATTGGAGAACATCCACAACACATCGAAGAAATGGATAAATTAGTAGAAAAGATTGCAAACGCAAAAGACAAATTGGAAACTTTCGAAGAGTTCTACAAATATAATATCAGATAATTATGGCAATTAAAAAGAATGATTTTAGTTCGGTAAAGAAAAAATTCTCTACTTCAGCAAAGTACAAACCACAACGTTTCTTTGATTTAGGAACAGAGTTTTTAGATGCGGTTGGATTACCTGGCCCTGCAATTGGTCACTTAAATATGTTTCTTGGTCACTCTGATACAGGAAAAACAACTGCACTTATTAAAACTGCGGTTGATTGTCAAAAGAAAGGAATTCTTCCGGTGTTTATTATTACTGAACAAAAATGGAGTTTCGAACACGCAAAACTTATGGGTTTTGAATGTGAAGAAGTTGTTGATACAGAAACAGGTGAAGTAGATTGGGATGGGTTTTTTATATTCAATAATAACTTTGATTATATCGAACAAATTACAGACTACATTAATAGTTTGTTAGACGCTCAAGAAAAAGGTGAACTTGAATATAGTTTATGTATAATGTGGGATTCTGTTGGTTCAGTTCCTTGTAAAATGACTTTTGAAGGCAAGGGGGGCAAGCAACATAATGCTAGTACTCTTGCGGACAAAATAGGAATGGGTATTAACCAAAGAATTTCAGGTTCTAGGAAATCCGATTCAAAATTTGAAAATACATTACTTATCGTGAACCAACCTTGGGTCCAACTACCCGATAATCCATTTGGTCAACCTAAAATTAAAAGTAAAGGTGGTGAAGCTATCTGGTTAAACTCATCTTTGGTATTTTTATTTGGAAATCAAAAGGATGCTGGCACAACAAAAATTACTGCTACGAAAGACAAAAGAAATGTTAAGTTTGCCTCAAGAACAAAAGTTTCAGTTTTAAAAAATCATATCAATGGTTTAGGTTATGATGATGGACGTATTATAGTTACTCCCCACGGATTCATTTCAGGAAAAGATACCACTGAAGAAAAAACTTCGATTGAAAAATACAAAAAAGAATATTCTGAATATTGGAAAAACGTTCTCGGGGTAGAAGGTGATTTTGATTTGAAAGAAGAAAAACCTGAAGAATAATCTATTTATAGTAGTGGAAACAAAAGTTTGTTCAAAATGTAAACTCGAAAAAAAATTGACAGAATTTAACAAACAATCAAGAGTTAAATGTGGTTTAAGGAGTAATTGTAGGGAATGTCAAAGAAAAGAAAGTAAAAAATACAAACTCGAAAACAAGGACAAAATTAAAAAAT
>Ga0129333_10002398_pt1 | contig 17412 bp, 14 predicted proteins | sample CPB6_08_DNA_FD_94474 | JGI IMG/M metagenome (GOLD analysis project Ga0129333, IMG submission 94474) | Freshwater to marine salinity gradient microbial communities from Chesapeake Bay, USA - CPBay_Sum_0.6_0.8_DNA | ecosystem: Environmental > Aquatic > Marine > Coastal | place: USA: Chesapeake...
GCCGAGGTGACGATGGCAACCGTGGCGTGGCGAAGCGCAGGGGGACGGGTGAATGCGGTTCGCTCGAACTCGGGAACCGCCAAGTTCTTGCCCATCTCTCGCATTGCCTGATCACCGTTCATGACGGTCAGAGTAGCAAGATGTGTCATCACGGCTGACAAGATGAGGCAGTGCGCCACTGGGCGACGAACAGTTGGGGGGAATCATGAGTGTTGTCATCGATGTCGATCGCACGAGCCTGGCAACCAGTCGCCTGAATCGGACTCCGGCACGAGCTCTGTCGCCCGGCGAAGTCCGACTGGCGATCGATGCGTTCGCGCTCACGAGTAACAACATCACCTATGCGGTGTTCGGCGACGGTCTCAAATATTGGGATTTCTTCCCGGTGGGCGAGGGAACGTGGGGGCGAGTGCCCGTCTGGGGTTTCGCCGATGTCGTCGAATCCACGATCGGTGACGTGGCCGTCGGTGAACGGGTGTACGGCTATCTGCCCATGGGTGACGAACTCATCGTGAGTCCCGGGCGTGTCGACGCCCGAGGTTTCACCGACCTGTCCGCTCATCGTGCGCCGATGGCCGCTGCCTACAACCGCTACGCCAAGGTGGCAGCCGATCCCACCTATCGTTCCGATCGCGAATCGCACCAAATGGTGCTGTGGCCGCTCTTCATGACGTCGTTCATGATCGACGACTATCTGGGTGAGAAGGTTCTCGGTAATCCGTCGGTTACGACCGTCGTGCTCTCGAGTGCATCGAGCAAGACGGCCATCGGGGCTGCTTTCCTCTTGGCTCGCCGCGAGGGAATCCGCGTGGTGGGCCTCACGTCACCCGCCAACGCCGATTTCGTGGCGTCGCTCGGCTGCTATCACGAGACGGTTCTCTACGCGAAAGTCGAGGATGGTTCGGCTTCGTGGCCCGATGGCAAGGCCGCCTACGTCGACATCGCCGGCAACTCGTCGGTCACGGCCGGTGTTCACCGCATCTTCGAGGACGATCTGGTCGAGAGCACGATCGTGGGCGGCACCCATTGGGACGCGCCACGCGTGGGCGTGACGTTGCCCGGCCCGCAACCGTCGTTCTTCTTCGCTCCCACCCAGATCGCGACCCGAACGAAAGAATGGGGGAGGGAAGGTCTGGACGAGCGGGTCGGATCGGCCTGGAACGCGTTTGCCGGATGGACAGATGGCTGGTTGCGATACGAGACCACGACTGGCGCGCAGGACGTGGAGGCCTTGTATCAAGAGATGCTCGCCGGACGTGTCGATCCACGTGTCGGTCACGTCTGCCGCATGAAGTGAACTCAGCCGGAGAATGACAAAGGCCCGGGGATTTCTCCCCGGGCCTTTGTCGTTGGAGGGTTCAGGGTGCGTCAGGCGCGCAGACCCTTGTTGATCGCATTGAACACGGCATCCTTCAGCGGAATCATTCCCGCGATGATGGCGCCGTTGGCGACGTAGTTGATCCACATGTCTTCGTGCGTCCAGCCCCAGCCACTGAGGACATGTCCCCAGTCACCGAGCATCCACACCATGAGGATCGAGACACCGAGTGTCAGGTTGGCCCCGATCACCGGAATCTTGCTGACGGTTCCTTCGAGACCGACAGTGCCGAGGATCGAGTGGAGCACTTTCATGACCGCCTCGAGGAGGATGGCCATCACGATGAACAGTGCTACGACGTACATGAGTACCCCTTTCGGTAATTGCGGTCCGTGGCCGCGTGGGCAAGGTATGAAGCACAAATGCGCAATGTGGTGGATGTCACAAAAAATGACCCTCTGAGCAGGTGTTTTCGCTCGAAGAGTGGTCATCTGGCCCCTTTTCACCGCGCGATACTTCGGCGGTGAGGGCTGTGCGACGTCGAGAGGGTTCGGTCGCCGTCGTCGAAGCGCCCGAACCAAGTGACTCGGGGCTACTTCTCGAGGTCGATCACGCCGGCATTTGTGGCAGTGACATTCACATGCTCTCGATGGGTTCACCCGAGGTGACTCTCGGACACGAGTTCGGAGGTCGAACCGCCGACGGCCGACTCGTTGCGGTTCGTCCAACGGGTCGTTGCGGATCGTGCGATGCCTGCCGCGGGTTTCGCGCCAATGTGTGTCTCGACGCCCTCGGCCGATTCCAGGGCGGATCGCTCGACGGTGGATTCGCCGATCGGATCTCGGTCGACGCCGACAGCGTGTTCCCGATGTACCCCGGACAATCGGCCGGAGCGGCAGCGTTGGTCGAACCCATTGCGGTCGCAGTTCACGGAGTGAGGCGAGCCGAGTTGGTGCCGGGAGCATCGGTCGCCGTGATCGGCGCCGGCAGCGTCGGACTCGCCACGGTCGCAGTCTTGGTCGACTTCGGATTCGAGGTGCACGTCGAGGCTCGTTACGACCACCAGCGACGAGCCGTCGAGGCATTGGGTGGTCGCGTCGATGTCGACGGCCGTTACGACGTGGTCTTCGACGCCGTCGGATCGCAGTCGGCGTTCGACACTGCTCTGGGCTCCTGTCGCTCCGGGGGCGATCTGGTCGAACTTGGTGTCTTCTGGGACCCGGTGTCGATGGGAGCCGAGGTCGTCTTGCGCGAAATCACCCTCCGTCCCGCCGTCTTCTACACCCACCAGCACGACGGAAGTGATTTCCAGACCGCGATCGACGTTCTGCATCGCGCGCCGCACATCGAAGACGTCATGGTCACCCATCGGTTCCCGCTCGACGACGCGCGCGAAGCGTTTCGTGTGGCATCCGATCGTCGAAGTGGAGCCTTGAAGGTCCATCTGGTTGTATGAACGCATGACTCTCGTGATCATGCGCTACGACCTGCGGATTCCGCCCGATGGAAGTCCGGCGGCTGGTGTGTCGTCGTCGGGCCAGTACGGAGCCTGTCTCGAACAGGTCCGCTGGGCCGATCAGGCCGGCCTCAACATGGTGGTGCTGTCCGAACATCACGGAACCGACGACGGTTTCATGCCCGCTCCCGTCACGTTGGCGGCCGCCGTGGCCGCGTGCACCGAGCAGATCGGCATCAACATCTCAGCGGCCTTGGTGACCATGCACGATCCTGTTCGCCTCGCCGAACAATTGGCAACGGTTGACTTGGTGTCGAAAGGACGCACGAGTGTCGTGTGCGGAACCGGATATCGACAAGAAGAGTTCGAGATGGCCGGGCTCGAGTTCTCGCAACGTTTCGCCGTTCTCGAAGAAGTGGTGTCGGTGATGCGCCAGGCCTGGACCGGCGAGTACTTCGAGTACCAGGGTCGGCGTGTGCGTGTGCGACCTCTGCCGCACACGCCCGGCGGCCCGATGTTGCTCATGGGTGGCTCCACGCCCATCGCCGCGCGTCGCGCGGCTCGCCTCGGTTGTTTCTTCACCGCAGCCAACGACGACCCCGCGGTGGCCGAGGCCTACAACGACGAGTGCGCCAAGGTCGGATTCCAAGGTTTCGTCATGCTTCCGCCCAAGGCGCCGGGCTTCGTGCACGTGAGCGCCGATCCCGAACGTGATTGGAACCGTCTGGCTCCGTACGTGATGCACGAAGCGCGCACGTACGCCACGTGGCAACGCAAAGGCCAGTCATCGGTGGTGCACGTACACGACTCGTCGACCCTCGACGAGGTGAAAGACAGTGGCGTGTACGCGATCGTCACTCCTGACGAGTGCATCGATCTGGCTCGGCGATTCGGTTCGCTCACCCTTCATCCGTTGATGGGTGGCATTCCCCCCGAGATCGCGGCCGAGAGTTTGTCGCTCTTCGAGTCCGAGGTCCTGCCGGTTCTCCGTCGGGCCGCCTGAATCAGGCGCTCTCCGCCACGTTCCACGTCGAAGAGGCAGGCGTAGGCGACGAACGACAGCGGGTACGGGAAGCTGATCGCCATCAGCGCGAGGACCATGACGTGGAAGCCCCACGCCGCCACCGCCCAGATGGTTCGCAACCGCTGCGACGACGAGAGCGCGACGACCGCTCCGATCTCGATGATCGTGGTGAGCACCGCCGACGGTGGGAACAGCCATTCGAATCGCACGACCCAGCCACCGAAGGGGGAGTGCGGACTCCCCAACAACTCCTTGCGGAGATTGTCGTAGGCGACTTGGTTCCTCAGACCGTCACCGGCGAGCCAATCCATGCCGCCGTGTCGTACTTTGGCCACACCCGCCAAGACGTAGGTGAGAACCGTGACGAGAACCATCGCGCGGATGGGAACGCCGTACCGAAGACGACTCTCCGAGCCCGATGTCGGCGCAGGATCTCGGCGGCGGGCGTCGTACGACCACGCATCGGCCGAGCGGGAGAAACCCAAGGCGAGGAGGTGGAGTGCGACCAGGTGTTCGGTGTGGATCACGTGGCCGAACGAGAGTCGATACGTCGACACGACGAGGAACACGAGAGAAAACACCGGACCGACGACGCGAAATCCGACTCCGAGTGTGAACAGGACTCCGAGGATCACGTTGCACACGAAGGCGACCCGAACGGTCGACGGATTCCACGGTGAGTCGAGGAACCAGAGGACCCCCACCCCCTCGGTTTGCCAGGACGGTAGATCGGCCATCTGCCAGAACGACGCTGAGCGGGCGAGAAGGAAGGCCACCGTGTAAGCGCCGACGAGAATGCGCAGTGCAGCCAGTCGTCGGGCGGGAGCGGCACGCCACATCCAGTCGATCACCGGGTCACCTCGGGGACGGAGCAGGAGGTGTGCACGACACGCGACACCGGAGATCGGCGACCTTCGTACCAGTCGATGGCGTCGTATTTCTCGGTGACGATCTCGATGGTGTCGATCATGTCCGACGACGTGGACATCCGACGGGCGATGTCGCCGCACAGAACGGTGCCACCGTCCCGCGTGATCGAATCGAACACGAGTTGCGCGGCGATGATCACTTCGTCGTTTCCCGAAATCTGAGTGGGTGTGAGACGTCGGATCGAGCCGTCCTCGCCGCGGGCCACCGCTGTGTGCACCGGTTCGATGGCCGTTCGACGACTCGAGAACATCGGGTAGGTCGAGAGCGGATAACTGTCGCGGTCGAGGGCGACCGGGAGCACGCCGATCACGACGACGATGGCGAGTCCGATCGCACGGACCGATCGCCGTTTGTTGAGCTCACTGGTCGGCGACGGGCGCATCGGTGTCGCACGGTAGTCGGCGTCGACCGTGCCTAAGGTTGTGGCGTGGTGAACGGACGGCGATGGTTGGCGTGGTTCGTGCTGTGTGCGGTGAGTTTCGGCGCGGCGCGAGCAGTGGCCCTGCCCGAGGTGTGCTCGAACACCACGAGCTCCGCCCGACGCACCGCCATCGCCGAAGGCGTGGGGTGGATCGCTCGGACGCAGGACCCCGACGGCCGATTTCTCTATCGCTACGACGCTGCGACGGATGAGGTGGTTCCGGGGTACGTCTGGATTCGTCACGCCGGCACGATGTTGGCTCTCGCGCAGGTCGTGGCGGCCGGACTCGACGTCGACGGTGAAGCGGCCCGAGCATTCACGCGGGCCAACGAAGCGTCCGCGACCCAACTCGTGGAGGCGATCGTCGACGATGAGTCGCGGGTCGGTCTGCTCGATGGAGCGAGTGTGTCGACCGGCGGAACCGCTCTTCTCCTTCTCGCCCTCACCGAAGGAGACGTCTCCGACGACAGGCTCGTGGAGTCTTTGGGACGTCACTTGTTGGCGTCGGTCGCTCCCGGTCCTGACGGAACCTCGATCGTGCTCGAGCGCGCCGATCGATCGCTCCGATTCGTCGAGGGGTCGATCAGTCGATTCACGACGGGTGAAGTCGCTTTCGCGCTCGCCCGACTCGAACGCCGTCAGCCGGGTCGGGGATGGGGAGAGCGGGTGCCCGAAATCCTCGATTATCTCGCCCTGCACAAAGCCGACGCCGAAGGATTCGTTCCCGACATGGCCGATCACTGGGCGGCGTATGCGATGGCGGAGATGACAGCGTGGCCGGTGGAGTCGTGGCGGTCGATCGTCGGCGTCGAGTCGGCCGATTTCGCGGATCATCACGTGGCGTGGGCCGAGAAGCAGATGGGGCTGTCGTCGATCATGGTGCGCTACGAATCGCAGCGAACGAACGCTGGGCTGGATCGTTGGCTACGGGGTCGAACATCGGTTGGTTCGGCCATCGGAACGCACGGCGAGTCCTTGGGTGGTTGGATCACCATGGCCGATGCCGTCGATTCTCTCGCCGGAGTACGTGCCGGCTTGCGAGAACGCCTCCATTGCAACGCGTCCGTGGTCGTCGCTCGACAGATCGACGGCGACGAAGCGCAGAGTTATCCCGAGCCCGAGCGAGTACGTGGATCGTGGTTGTGGTTCGACATCACTCAAGTCGACGATCAACAACATGCCGTGTCGGCACTCGTGGCCGCCGAACGGGAACTCGAAGGTGGGGGCGAACTTCCTCGTCGCGAGTCACTTCCGCACTCGTGGTGGATGGTGGTGTTGGCCACGGTTGCGATCGTGAATCCTGGGCGACTCGCCGCCGCCCGATTTCGGCTGCAGCCATCGGCCGTCCTCGTCGCACTCGTGTTGCTCGTGTTCGACGGGCCGATCCTGCGGGCTCTGGACGTGAGCGTGCCGACCGCGGTGGTGGCGGCAGGCGTCGTGGCCATCATCGGTTCCCTCGTCGCTCTGGTGACGCGTCTCGAACCCCCATCACCATTGCTGGCCCTGTGGCGTCCCGAAGTCGTCGTTCTCGTGATCGCCGCCGGTGGGCGACCCTGGGCGATCGTGGTCGGACTGTTGATCGCCGTGGCGATGTCGAAGTCGGGATCGTCGTCGCGATGGTTGACGACCATGTGGTCGCTCGTGGCGGTCGTGGCGGGAATCGCCTTGATCGTGGACGGCGTGTACGCCGTCTGACCACGACCCGTCAGACGACGAGGTTGACCATCCGGCCCGGGACGACGATGACCTTCTTGGGCGTCGAGCCGGCGAGAGCGGCGATCACCTTGTCGTCGGCCAGCGCCACCGCCTGAACCGACGCGACGTCGGCGTCGGCGGGTACCGACACACGCGCTCGCACCTTGCCGTTGATCTGCACCGGGTACTCCATGGTGTCGTCGACCAGGAGAGCAGGATCGGCCTCGGGGAACGGGACATAGGTGATGGTTCCGGTGTGTCCGAGTCGGGTCCAGAGCTCTTCGGCGAGATGCGGACAGAGGGGAGAGAGCATCTGGACGAGCGGTTCGGCGACGTCGCGGGGACACGCTCCGGCGCGTGAGACTTCCTGAGTCAGGGCGTTGTTGAGTTCGATCAGTTTGGCGATCGCCGTGTTGAACCGAAGACCCGCCATGTCGGCTCGAACGCCGTCGATCGTGCGATGCAGGAGTCGGCGGAGTTCCTCTGGCGACTCCGACGGCGCGACGCGGAGTTCGCCCGAATCCTCGTCGACGAGATTTCGCCACAGGCGCTGCAAGAAACGTTGCATTCCCACGACGTCACGGGTGTTCCACGGACGACTCGCTTCGAGCGGGCCCATGCTCATCTCGTAGAGACGGAACGTGTCGGCGCCGAACTCGTCGTACATCTCGTCGGGAGTGACGATGTTCTTCAGACTCTTGCCCATTTTCCCGTACTCGCGCGCGACCTGCTCGCCGTCGAAGAAGTAGGCGCCGTCGCGCTCTTCCACCTCGGCTGCAGGCACCGGCTGCCCACGCGGATCGCGATAGGCGAAGGCCTGGATGTACCCCTGGTTGAACAGACGATGGAACGGCTCGGAGCTCGACACGTGGCCGAGATCGAACAGGATCTTGTGCCAGAAGCGCGCGTAGAGAAGGTGCAGAACGGCGTGCTCGACACCTCCCACGTACAGGTCGACGCCACCGGTGTGGCCGGTTCGGCCGTCGCCACCGTCGGCTGGTCCCATCCAGTAGCGCTCGACCGCAGGGTCGACGAAGTGATCTCGATTCGTCGGATCGAGGTAACGAAGTTCGTACCAGCACGATCCGGCCCACTGCGGCATCACGTTGATCTCACGCCGGTAGCGACGGGGACCGTCGCCGAGATCGAGTGTCACGTCGACCCACTCGGTCGCGCGGGCGAGAGGAGGAATCGGGTCGGTGACGTCGTCGTCGGGATCGAGGGCCTGTGGTTTGAAATCGTCGAGTTCGGGCAGAAGGACGGGCAACATCGAATCGGGAAGGGCGATCGGCCGGCCGTCGGTGTCGTACACCACGGGGAACGGCTCACCCCAGTAGCGCTGACGGCTGAAGAGCCAGTCGCGGAGTTTGAAATTGACCGTCGCTTCGCCGTGACCGTTCGCAACGAGCCAGTCGTTCATGATGCGTTTGCCCTCGGCGACAGAGGTGACCCCGTCGAGGTCGAGCGAACCATTCGACGAGTTCACGTACACGCCGTCGCCCACGAAAGCTTCGGGCCACGACGACGTGTCGATCGACGATCCGAGCTGTGCACCGATTCCTCGATCGACGAACCATTCGACCGGTGGTTGCTGAATGGCCGGGATCTCGAGGCCGAATGCTCGGGCGAATTCGAAGTCGCGCTGGTCGCCGCAGGGAACGGCCATGATCGCCCCGGTGCCGTAACCCATGAGGACGTAGTCGGCGATCCAGATCGGGATCGGTCGACCGTTGACCGGATTGGTGGCGAACGATCCGGTGAAGACACCGGTCTTGTCGCGACCCTCGGCCTGCCGATCGAGATCCTTGATGGCGGCGGCCCGGGATCGGTAGTCGTCGACGGCGTCGCGCTGCTCGGCGGTGGTGAGCGAGGGAACGAGGGGATGTTCGGGCGCGAGCACCATGAACGTCGCGCCGAACAACGTGTCGGGTCGGGTGGTGAACACGGTGATGGGTCCGGCTGGCGACGCGAAGTCGACACGAGCACCCTCGCTGCGGCCGATCCAGTTGCGCTGCATCAATTTGATCGGCTCGGGCCAATCGAGTCGATCGAGGTCTTCGAGCAGACGGTCGGCATAGGCGGTGATGCGCATCATCCACTGGCGCATGTTCTTCTTGAAGACCGGATAGTTGCCGATGTCGCTCCGGCCCTCGGCGGTCACTTCTTCGTTGGCCAGGATCGTGCCGAGACCCGGACACCAATTGACCGGTGCTTCGGAGAGATAGGCGAGGCGCCGCGAATCGACCACCGCGTTGCGTTCGGCCATCGACAGTTCCGCCCAAGGACGACCATCAGGGGTCGCGATCGCGCCGCTCTCGAGCTCGGCGACGAGTTCGCCGATCGGACGAGCTCGTCGTTGATCGGTGTCGTACCACGACTCGAAGACCTGCAGGAAGATCCATTGGGTCCAGCGGTAGAAATCCTCGTCGGTCGTACTGACGCTACGTCGCGGGTCGTGAGCGAGCCCGAGACGACGGAGCTGACGACGCATGTTGGCCACGTTGGCTTCGGTGTTGACACGCGGATGTACGCCGGTTGCGATGGCGTGCTGTTCGGCTGGCAGGCCGAAACTGTCGTAGCCGAGAGCGTGCAGGACGTTGCGTCCCATCATTCGCTGGAAGCGCCCGTAGACGTCGGTGCCGATGTAGCCGAGTGGGTGACCGACGTGCAGTCCGGCCCCGCTCGGATAGGGGAACATGTCGAGCACGAAGAGCTTGGGACGCCCGGCCACTTTGTCGGGCTCGGCCAACGGTCCAGCCGGATTGGGTGCCTCGAAGGTGCCGTCGCGGTCCCAGCGATCTTGCCAGCGCATCTCGATGTCACGCGCGAGGTCGGCCGTGTAACGAAAACGCGGGGCGTCGTCGGCACGCCCCGCCGAGGGGCCTGATGAGCCGGAAGACGGGCCGGAGGACATGAGGTTCAAGGGTAATCGTCGACGATTCAGCATCGAGCCTTCGTTCAGGGGTAATTTCACGACCGCCCCATGAACGTTCCTGTTTTCACCTCGCCGATCACCGGCTCCGTCGTCGAACGACTCGAGCGTTCGGCCGATGCACCCACGGGTGTTCGTTTCGTGGGAGCGAGTGTTCGACCCACCGACGGCGACGATTTCGTCTCGTGGCGCCAGATCCACGACGAGGCCGTGACCGTGGCTGCCATCTTGCAGTCCCTCGGTATCGCGCCGGGCGATCACGTGGCCATTCTCGGTCCGACGAGCCGAGCCCTCATGACCGCCGTGCGTGCCTGCTGGTTGGCCGGCGCGGCGAGCATGGTGTTGCCGTTGCCGATGCGCATGGCGTCGATCGAAGCCTTCGTCGAGAGCACGCGAGCGCGTATCCGCCACGGTGAGGCCAAGTTGGTGCTCATCGACGACGCGCTGGCCCCGTTCTACGAAACCGTTCCCGGGGATCCCACGACCCTGCCCCTCGCCGCGGTGATGCCGGGTGCGGGACGAGCCAGCGGTGAGAGCTGGGAACGTCCGGTCGACGATCCCGAACGGTTGGTCATTCTTCAGTACACGAGCGGATCGACGTCGGAGCCCAAGGGCGTGATGATCCCCGACCGGGTGTTGTGCGCCAACATCGATGCGTCGTGCGCGGCGGCCGAGTTGTCGGAGGCCGAAGTGATGGTCTCCTGGTTGCCGCTCTATCACGACATGGGTTTGGTCGGCTTCCTCTCGATTCCCATGTTGAAGGGTGTGCAGTTGGTGCAAGCCGCGCCGCAGGACTTCATGGCCCATCCGGGATCGTGGATGCAGTGGATCAGTGACTGGAAGGGAACGGCGACGGCGGGACCCAACTTCTCGTGGGTGCTCGCCACCCGAGCGTTGAAGCGGGCGGCCGATCTCGACTTGTCGTCGCTCACGCTCGCGTTGTCGGGTGCCGAACCGGTCGACCCGGCGGCCGTGGAAGCCTTCGTCGGCGAGGCGTCGCGGTTCGGCTTCCGCGCCGGCAGCATCTTTCCGGCCTTCGGTATGGCCGAAGTGGCGATCGGCGGCGCCTTCCCGCCGCGGCATCGCGGCCTCGTGTGCGACGACGTCGATCGAATCGTGCTCGAACGTGAACGCTTCGCGAAGCAAGCCGATCCCGAGGAGTCCGACGTTCACGTGCGCCGCCTTCCGCTGCTCGGCCGACCGGTTCCCGGCCTCGAGATGAAGATCGTCGATCCCGAGACACGTGAAGAGTTGCCCGAGCGCCAAGTGGGCGAGCTCTACATTCGTGGCACCAGCGTCTCCCCGGGGTACTACAAGCGACCCGAAGCCACCGCCGCGATGTTCCACGAAGGCTGGCTCTGCACCGGTGATCTCGCCTATCTGCTCGATGGTGAGCTGGTGATCTGTGGACGAATCAAGGACGTGATCATCGTCGGCGGGCGCAACGTGTTCCCCGAAGATATCGAACGAGCGGTCGGCAACGTCGACGGCGTGCGCGCCGGCAACGTGATCGCCTTCGGCGTCGAGGGCTACAAGGGCAAAGAGACCGTGGTCGTGGTGGCCGAGGTCAAGAGCGACGATCCCGAGCGGGTACGACACGACATCCACCACGTGGCTCTCGAAGTGTCGGGTCTGCCGCCCCGAGACGTGATGCTCGTTCGACCGGGAACACTCCCCAAGACGAGCAGCGGGAAACTTCAGCGGGCGAAGTGTCGCGAGACCTACCTCGCATCCGAACTCGAATTGATCGACGGCTGATCGGCCGTCGACGATCGGTCAGGCCGACTGGACGTCGGCGAGCACCTTGCGCCAACGGGCGGGGTCGGACTTGTACGGCGTGTAGAACGAGATGCGCTGAATCACGTCGCCGTAGCGCTTGTGCAGTTCGGGAGCGATCGACTCGGGCTCACCGACCACCGCGAACGTGTTGAGGATCTCGTCGTCGATGAGCGTTCCCATCTCGACCCACTTGCCCTGCTTCGACAGCGTGTTGAGACGATCCTGAAGATCGCCCCACCCGTGCAGGTCGAGAACTGGTCGATACGCCGGAGTCGAACCGTAGAAGGCGATCTGTTGGCGAGTTCCCGCCGCTGCCTTGTCGAGTTCGGAAGCATCGTTGCCGGTGACAACGAAACTCGGCCCGACGATCTCGAAGCCGTCCATCGTCTTGCCAGCCTTGGCTCGTCCGCGTTCGAGAGCCGGAATGGTGACTTCGCGCAGATACTTCTCGGTCGTGAAACCGTGGCAGATGAATCCGTCGCACACCTCACCAGCGACCTCGGTCATGAGCTCGCCGACACCGGCGAGGAAAATCTTGGGCGGACCGAAGTCGCCCAGGTCGGAGGCAGCCGGCGTGAAGAACGGCGTCATGAGCGTGTGGGTGTAGAACTCGCCGCGGAAATCGAGTTTGGTTCCGTTCTGCCAGCAGTCCCAGATGGCGCGAATGGCGAGAACCATTTCGCGCATGCGAGCAGCCGGCTTGCTCCACGGCATCGAGAAGCGCTTGGTGATGTGGGGCTGGATCTGGCTCCCGAGACCGAGAACGAATCGCCCCTGAGAGTAGGCCTGCAGGTCCCACGCGGTGTTGGCGAGAGTCATCGGACTACGCGCGAACGCGACGGCGATCGACGTGCCGAGCTCGATCTTCGACGTGTGTTCGGCGGCCAGGAGCAGCGGAAGGAACGGATCGTGACTCGTCTCGGCCGTCCAGGCTCCCGAGTAGCCCGCCTCTTCGGCTTCGCGGGCCGAGGCCGCAGCGTTCTGCAGGTCGATGTTGATTCCGCCGTCGACTTTCATGACGTCTCCTTCGAAGGGTCGTGCGCCGTGGTTGTCGTTCTACTACGACGACCCCTCAGTTCGGGGTGTCGGGATTGCTGTCGCGCAGGAAAGCCTCGAGTTCGGCGGCCAACTCGTCGGGGGTGGGGATGTCGCTCTCGGTGAGAGGTTCGGGCCCGGGCTCGAGAGGAAGGGGCTGCTGTTGCGAGGCATCGAAAGCGGCCTCGAGTTTGCCCACCATCTCGGCGTGTTCGGCGTTGCGGGAGACCAGGCGGTCGAGGCGATCTCGTTGGATGATCGCCTCCTGTTCGAGCGAACGTCGATCGAACTGGAGTCCGCAGACTTCGGTGAGTCCGTCGAGCAAGGCGACCGACGCAGCCGGGTAACTCATCGAGGGCAGATACTGCGGCACCTGGGCCCAGAGAGTGATGGAGGGGATGCCGACGCCGGTGAGGCTGTGTTCGAGGACCGCACCCATGCCGGCGGGCACGTCGACCGATGTACGCAAGAAGGCGAATCGCTGAACGAGTTCCTGTGAGGGCGTGGTGGCCGACAGACGGCTCGGTCGGGTGTGAGGAGTCGGGAACGGGTAGGCGCCCAGGCCGACCATCATCGTCACTCCGAGTCGGCGGCAGAGTTCGGCGGTGGCCGCGGCGAACCGATGCCAGGCCGAGTCGGGTTCGCTTCCGGTCAGCAGAACGATGTCACGCCCGTTCGCATCGTGACCCGAGTACATGTCGATCGACGGCCATTCGAGATGGGTGTTACGACCGTCGCGGATCTCCATCGTGGGACGACGGGCGCGGTAGTCGATGAAGACATCGGTGTTGTACGACGCGAGTGGAAAGGGGTCCATCTGGCTCTCGATTGCCGACACGGCTTCGGCCGCGGCCTCGGCGGCGTCGATCCAGCCCTTCAGCGCGACGACGAGGATGGGGGAGTCGAGTTCGGGAAGATCGCCGTGGAGTTGAAGATCGGGCAGATCGCTCACGACAACGCCTCGAGGCGAGCCGCCGCAGTAGTGGCGGCGTCGATGACCTGTTGATTGAACGGTTCGAGTTCGGCCGGATCGCGTTGCCCGAGCGCGCCACCGAGATATCGCGCGTACACGCCTTCGAGAATGCAGGCCAGCTTCCAGTAGGCGAAGGCGACGTAGAAGTCGAGACGGGAGATGTCGCGTCCGCTCACTGCGGCATATCGCGCGGCGAGGTCGGCGCGGTCGAGAAATCCGGGTGCGGTGCAGGCTTGTCCGGTCCAGGCCGAAGCGGCGTCACCCGGGCCGGTCCAGTAGACCATCAAGAGACCTAGATCGGCCATCGGATCACCGAGAGTGCAGATCTCCCAGTCGAGCACGGCGATCACGTCGCCAGCGGCGTCGACCATGCAGTTGTCGAGTCGATAGTCGCCGTGCACGAGAGTGGCCGGTCCTTGCTCGGGGATCCGCTCGAGCAATGCATCGTGAACGCGGTCGACGATCGGGAGATCGCGGGTCTTCTGTGCGTTCCATTGGCCGTACCAACGCTTCAACTGACGAGCGATGTAACCGTCGTGGCGTCCGAGTTCTCCGAGACCGACGGCGGTCGGATCGACGGCGTGGATGGCCGCCATGGTGTCGACGATCGACTCCGATGCTCGACGGCGTGCAGCGGGAGTGAGTTGACGTTCAGCGGCGTCTCGATCTCGGATGACGAGACCGTCGACGAAACGCATGACGTAGAACGGCGCCCCGTTGACGTCGACGTCGTCACAGAATCCGAGTGCCGGGGCGACCGGTACCGGCGTGTCCTGAAGGGCGGCGATGATGCGGTGTTCGCGTCCCATGTCGTGGGCGCTGGCGAGGACGTGTCCGAGTGGGGGACGGCGTACGACGTAACGCGATCCGTCGGCGCCGGTGACGCCGAAGGTGAGGTTGGAGTGGCCGCCGGCGATGAGATCGAAAGTGAACGGACCTCGTGCGCCGGCAACATTGGCTTCGAGCCACGCAGTGACTCGCGGGACGTCGACTCCAGGAACGTCGGGACCGCTCGCGCTCACGACCCGTACGGTAGCCCCGCTTCGAGCCGACCCCGCACGAATGCCGACACCATCGGTCGAATTCCGGTGGCGGTATCGTCGACCTCATGTCGATCGACGTCACCGACGCAACTTTCGAGACCGAGATCCTCCAGCGGTCCCAGACGACACCCGTGGTCGTCGACCTCTGGGCGCCGTGGTGTGGACCGTGCAAGGTGCTCGGGCCGATTCTCGAGAAGGTGGTCGACGCGACGAACGGCAAGGTCGTCTTGGCCAAGGTCAACGTCGACGAGAATCCGGGTCTCGCGCAGGCGTTTCGTGTGCAAGGCATTCCGGCCGTTTTCGCGATTCGTGACGGACAGGTGGTCGATGCGTTCCAGGGCGCCCTGCCCGAACGCGACGTCGCCAGTTTCGTGGCCGGACTTCTACCGACCGAAGACGACGAACGAATCTCACGACTCTTGGCGGCGGGTGACGAGGCGAGTCTCGTGGAGGTGCTGCAACTCGATCCGGGGAACGAGCGAGCCGTCGTCGGTCTGGCCGACATGCTCACAGCCCGTGGTGAGGGAGACAAGGCTCTCGCTTTGTTGGCTCGGGTTCCCGAAACCGATGACGTGCGTCGAGCCGCAGCCGCGGCCCGAGTGTCGATGCGTCCAGCGGACGACTTCGACGATCGTCTGGCCGAATTGATCGATCGAGTCAAGGGCGACGACGACGCTCGACAGCAATTCGTCGACATCCTCGAACTCATGGGCCCCGAGGACCCGCGGACCGCTCAGTGGCGCAAGAAACTGACCGCGCGCCTCTACTGAACCGTCACCATCCGTCACCGTGACCTCGTCTCTCCGCCGTCCCGTCGACCGCCTCGACGAGTCCTTCGACGTCGCGATCGTCGGCGGTGGCATCACGGGAATCTGCGTGGCACGCGAGGCGGCCAGTCGCGGTCTGCGAGTCGTCCTCGTCGAACGCGGTGACTTCGGCTCCGGAACGAGCAGCGCAACCACCAAGTTCATCCACGGTGGCATCCGATATCTCGAGCAGTACGACGTGGCGGTCGTGCGCGAAAGTTTGCGCGAGAGGCGCATTCTCGCCCTCGGCGCCCCGCACCTCGTGCAGCAGATGCAATTCGTGATGCCGGCTTGGCGCTGGAGCAAGCCGGCCACGCCGTTGCTCGGAGCAGGTGTGGCGCTCTATCACTCGTTGTCGTTCGACCGGAATCGTCAGGCCCCTCCGTCGCTACGCATCCCCACGCCGCGATGGTTGAACCGAACCGAATTGTTGTCGCGTGTTCCGTGGCTCGACCCTGACGACCTGCAGGGTGGATTCGCCTATCACGACACTCTCAACGTGCACCCCGAACGACTTCTGCTCGCCTATGCGCGTTCGGCGGCCGCGGCCGGAGCCGTGTTGATCAATCATTGCGAAGCCTCCGGTTTCGTCGTGGAGGACGAGGGTGACACGGCGTTCGTGAGAGGTGTGCGAGTGCGCGATCGCCTCGACGATCGGGAGTACCGAATCGAGGCGACGGTCGTCGTGAACGCGGCCGGCCCCTGGATCGAAGACGTCCTGCGACCCCTCGGTCGCCAACTCGGAGTCGGTGTCGAGCGATCCAAAGGAGCGCACGTCCTCACCCGCCCGCTCGGCGGTGGCACCGTGACGGACGCCGTTCTGGCGCGAGCGCGCTCGGGACGTCATGTGATCGTGTCGCCGTGGATGGGCAAATCGTTCATCGGCCCCACCGACACGCCGATGTCGCCCGACGATCCGGTCACCTGCGATCCCGAGGACGTCGAGCAGATCCTCGAGACGGTGAATTCGACGATCGGGCCGACCGACGAGAAACTGGGTGTCGACGACGTCGAACTCACCACCGTGGGTGTCCGTCCCTTGATCAAAGTCGACGACCCATCCGACGAGGTGTCGCCGCAGGACGTCTCCGCCGACGACACCGACACGTATTCGGCCAGTCGTCGTCACGAGCTCTACCACCACGCCGAGCGTGGTGTGGCGAACGTTTGGACGATCGGTGGCGGAAAGTGGACCACGGCCCGCGCGACCGCCGAAGACATGATCGACGCACTCTTCGTCCACGAGCTGTCGCACGTTCGCGAGCGAGAATTCGGGTCGCGAACCGCACCGGCTCACGGCACGTTCTCGTGGGCCGAGGACGCCGAACCGTTCCTCGTTCTGGCCGCTCACGAACTCGTGGCGGCTGGGGTCTCGGAGCGGGCGGCCGAGATCGTCGTGCGGGCCCACGGCACCGACTACCGACGAATCCTCGATCTGGTTGTGTCCGAACCGACCCTGGCGCGACCGATCGTGGGAATCGACGAGATCGCCGCCCAGGTCGTGGTCGCCGTGGTGGACGAGTCGGCGCGCACACTTGCCGATGTGATCGATCGCCGGCTGATCGCCGGTACCACGGCCCGAATCGACGACGACACCCTCCACGACGTTGCTCGGGTGATGGCTCCGCTGCTCGGCTGGTCCACCGAGCAGGCCGACGAGGCCGTCGACCGTGAGCGCCGGCGGCGGTCGGTGATCGACACGCATTGGCGCACGCGGCGCCCGTAGTCACCGTCACGCAACGAGCGCGTGGAGGAGGTCCGATGGACGTGTGGCGTCCCGAACCACCGAACGAGGACGAATCGCCGTGGTCGCGTTTGGTCGCCTGGATTCGTTTCGTCGGACCGACGAAAGTCGTCGCCTCGGTGGCCGGTGTGATCGTCGCCGCCATCGTCGGGTGGGCGTTGATTCGCCCGAGCTCGCCCGGTGCCGAAGCGGCACTCGGCACCCTGGCTCCGTCGTCGACGTCGAGTGCCGAGCTCGTCCCGACGACGCTCGCGCC
>Ga0129333_10002399_pt1 | contig 17408 bp, 8 predicted proteins | sample CPB6_08_DNA_FD_94474 | JGI IMG/M metagenome (GOLD analysis project Ga0129333, IMG submission 94474) | Freshwater to marine salinity gradient microbial communities from Chesapeake Bay, USA - CPBay_Sum_0.6_0.8_DNA | ecosystem: Environmental > Aquatic > Marine > Coastal | place: USA: Chesapeake Bay...
CCGGCCGAGGGAAATCACGGCGAAGATCTCAAGGAGTACTACTTCTACATCGACAGCACTCCGACCCACAGCTACATGAAGTACTTGTACAAGTACCCGCAAGCGGAGTACCCGTACGAGTGGTTGGTAAGGGAAAACGCGAGTCGCAACGGCCGCGGTCCGGAATTCGAACTGCTCGACACCGGAACTTTCGATCAGGACCGCTATTTCGATGTTTTCGTCGAGTACGCGAAGGATGGTCCGGAAGATCTTTGCGTTCGTGTCGAAGTCTGCAATCGCGGCCCGGACGATTCGGAAGTCCATCTGATTCCGCAGCTTTGGTTCCGAAATATCTGGGGCTGGGGTGCGACCAAAAAACGTCCGCCCAACATCAAAGTCGGCGCAAAGCGCGGCAAGCAGGTCCGCTTGGTTGCGGACGACAGCGAGGCCGATGGCCTCACCAACTTGCCGTTCAAGTATCAGCTCGGCAAGCGGTATATGTCCGCCGAAGCCGACGGTGAAGTGCTGTTCACTGACAACGAATCGAACGTCGAGCGTCTCTACGGCGTGATGCCGGAGGACGGACGCCGCTATTACAAAGACGCTTTTCACCGCCACATCGTTCATGGCGAGACTGCGGCGACCAACCCCAGTCAAGAAGGCACCAAGGCGGGCATTCACTACCGCCGTGTGGTTCCCGCGCGCGGTTCGGTCGTGTTCCATTTTCGTCTGTCGGACGATGGCAATGCATCACTGAGCGAAGTGGACTCGGTGGTCGCCCGCGCGCGTCGTGAGGCGGACGAGTTCTATCAGACCATTCATCCGAAAGGCGCGACGGAAGACGAGTGCCGCATCCAGCGTCAGGCATTCGCCGGCATGATGTGGTCGAAGCAAAACTACATCTTCGACGTCGACCAATGGTTGAAGGGTGACAACCCGGGCCTGCCGCCGCCGGAGTCACGTACCCACATCCGCAATCAGCACTGGCGGCATCTGAACTCGATGCGAGTGTTGTCGATGCCGGACAAGTGGGAATACCCATGGTTCGCGGCCTGGGATCTCGCATTTCATACGGTCGCCATCGCGATCATCGATCCGGACTTTGCCAAGCAGCAGCTTTGGCTGATGTTGTTCGAACAGTTCCAGCATCCGAACGGACAAATCCCCGCTTACGAGTGGGAATTCTCGGATCTGAATCCGCCGGTGCATCCATGGGCGGTTTGGCGTGTCTACAACATGGATCGCATTCGATCCGGCACGGCGGATCGCGCCTTCCTCGAGCGCTGCTTCCACAAGCTGCTGATCAACTTCGCGTGGTGGATCAACAAGGTCGACAGTCGCGGAAACAACGTTTTCGAGGGTGGATTTCTGGGGCTCGACAACATCACCTTGTTCGATCGTTCGGAGAAGTTGCCGGGTGGAGCGGTGCTGGAGCAGTCCGACGCCACCGGATGGATGGGTTTGTTTTGTCTGAACATGATGCGGATCGCGCTGGAGCTCGCCAAAGAAAACAAGACTTACGAGAGCCTCGCGACCAAGTTCTTCCAGCACTACGTCTACATCGGTGCCGCGATGAAGCGTCAGGGCGGTCGTGATCACGATTTGTGGGACGACACCGACGGATTTTTTTACGACGTCCTGCGGTATCCGGACGGTCACTACGAGAAAATCCGTGTCCGCTCGATGGTCGGACTCATTCCGCTGTACGCCGTCGAGCGTCTCGAGACGGACTGGCTGAAACAATTCCCGGAGTTCACTTCGAATCTCAACTGGTTCATGAACAACCGTTCCGAGCTCGTCGGACGCTGCATTTCGCGGATTGCCAATCCGGAAGGCGAGACGCTGGCGATGACCATCGTCGATCGTCAGCAACTTGAGCGGATGCTGCAATGGTTATGCGACCCCGAAGAATTCCTTTCGGATTACGGGCTGCGCAGCCTTTCGCGTGCCCACTTGGCGCACCCCTTCCGTTTGGGTGGCAACGAAGTGGGTTACGAGCCGGGCGAGGCCGACTGCAAGATCAAGGGCGGCAACTCGAATTGGCGTGGACCGATCTGGTTCCCGACCGCTTTCCTCATGATCGAGTCGCTGCGCAAGCTTGCCAAGGCGCACGGCAAAGATCTGACGATCACCGATCGTGGCGGCAAGGTCTGGACGATCGAGGAGATCGCTCGTACGCAAGCCGATCGCTTGATTGCCGTATTCGCTCGCGACGCAAATGGCCGTCGTCCCGAGTACGGCAACATCGAAAAGTTCCAGTCAGATCCGCACTGGCGCGATTACCTCACTTTCCACGAGTACTTCCACGGCGACACGGGTGTGGGCCTCGGTGCATCCCACCAAACGGGGTGGACCGGCCTCGTTGCCTCGTTGATCGACGAATGGCGTTCCCACTGATTTAGCTGCATCCGACAGCAGGAGTTATTTCTATGTCTTATCAACCATTGAAAGGCCAGAGAGCGCTGGTGACTGGTGCGAGTTCCGGCATTGGCGCCGGCGTCGCGATCGCACTCGGCCAAGCGGGCGCCGACGTCGTCGTGAACTACGCTGGCAACGCGGCGGGAACGGTGCCTGTCATCGCCGCCATCAAAGAAGCCGGCGGTCGCGCCATCGCGGTGCAGGCTGACGTCTCGGACGAAGCGCAAGTCGAAGCAATGTTCGACAAGATGATCACCGAATTTGGCGCCGTCGACATTCTCGTCAACAACGCCGGTCTCCAACAGGATGCGGCATTCCACGACATGACCCTGGCGCAGTGGAACCGTGTCATCAACGTCAATTTGACGGGCATGTTTCTCTGCAGTCGTCGTGCAGTGCGCGAAATGATGAAGCGCGGCGTTCAGCCTGGGGGCTCACCCGCGGCCGGAAAAATCATCTGCATGTCCTCCGTCCACGAGGTCATCCCTTGGGCAGGTCACGTGAACTATGCCGCGTCGAAAGGCGGCGTGAAATTGTTCATGCAGAGTCTGTCGCAGGAAGTGGCGCCGCTGAAAATTCGCGTCAACTCCATCGGGCCAGGCGCCATCGCCACGCCGATCAATCGTCCGGCATGGGAAACGCCAGAAGCTCTCGAGAAGTTGCTCGAGCTGATTCCTTACGGTCGTGTTGGCCAGCCGGCAGACATCGGCAAGGCTGCCGTGTGGTTGGCGTCCGACGATTCCGATTACGTCAACGGCCAGACGATTTTCGTCTGCGGCGGCATGACGCTCTATCCGGAGTTTGCGGACGGCGGTTGAGATGACGACCAAGCTTGCGATTGCGATAGTAGGCTCCGGACCGGGCGGGCTGAGTGCAGCCGCCCGGGCAGCCGAGGTGGGCGTATCGCACGTTCTGCTTGAGCAAACGGCAGCGCATTCGAACACGATCCAGAAGTATCAAAAGGGCAAGCACGTGATGGCTGAGCCCAATATTCTGCCGCTGCGCAGTCCGATGCGTTTCGAGGCTGGCACCCGCGAAAAAATTCTCGGCGAATGGGCCGAGGGCCTTGTCGAGCATAAAGTCGATATTCGCTACGGTGCCGAGGTCGTCGGCATCAGCGGTGCCAAGGGCGACTTTCACCTGAAGTTGCAGGATGGCAGCGAAGTCTTGGCCGAGAACGTCATTCTCGGCATCGGCCTGCAGGGTAATCCGCGCCGTCTGGGCGTGCCGGGCGATGGCCTGCCTTGTGTGCAGTACACGCTCGATGATCCTGATGAATACAAGGACGAGGTCATTGTCGTCGTCGGCGCCGGTGATGCGGCGATCGAAAACGCCGTGGCGCTCGCCAGACAAAACACCGTCTATCTGGTCAATCGGTCGAGTGAGTTCTCGCGTTGCAAAGACGGCAATCTCGCGCTGATCTTGAAGACCATCGAGGCGGGAAAGGTCACCTGCCTATATTCGACGCAATGCGCTTCTTTGACCGAGACGCCGGCTGGCGAGAGACCGTATTTGTTGGCGTTGAATACCTCGACTGGCGAAATACAGTTGCCCTGCAATCGCATCATCGCGCGCCTCGGTGCCACGCCGCCGCGAAAGTTCGTCGAATCCTGCGGGATCAAGTTTCCGTCGAATGACCCGTCGTCGCTACCCGTTCTTTCGACGTCCTATGAGTCGAACGTTCCCGGACTTTATGTGATCGGCGCCTTGGGCGGCTATCCGCTGATCAAGCAGGCCATGAACCAGGGCTACGAAGTCGTGGAGTTCATTCGCGGCAATCCGGTAGCACCTGCGGACGAACCCCTGCTTGCCACGAAGTTTGCGGGAATCCCCGGGCATCGCACGGTTTCGGAAACTCTGCAGGCGATGCAGCAGCGCATTCCGCTGTTCACCGAAGTGAACCCGCTGATTTTCCGCGAACTGATTCTCGGCAGCACCATCCACGTGCTCAAGCCGGGTGAAGTCGTCTTCAAACGCAACGACTACACCAATTCTTTCTACACCATCTTCAATGGTGGTGTGGATATTCAGATCGACGACAATGACCCGGCAAAGCGAATTTCCCTGGCGCTCGGTCAATTCTTTGGCGAAATGGGTTTGTTGTCGGGACGTCGCCGTACTGCGACGGTACTTGCCGGAAAAGATTGTGTATTGATCGAGACTCCAAGACGCGACGTCTTGAAGTTGCTGAGTTCGGTGGATGCGGCACGCGCGGTGATCGACCAGACCTTCATCTTGCGCGCGATCCAGAGCGGATTTGCGCCACAGGCCAAGACGGCAGAACTGTTGCCGATCGCCGCGAAATCAAAACTCAATCGCTACAAAGCAGGGCAGGTCGTCTTCAGCGAAGGCGACGAGGCGGACGCATTGCACCTCGTGCGCAGTGGTTCGCTCGCCGTGTTGCGCTCGGTAGGTGGCCGCGAGATCGTCACGTCGTACGTGGCGGCCGGCAACTATGTCGGTGAGATGGGTTTGATGGGCAACACGCGGCGCAGTGCGACGGTTCGCGCCACCGTTGTCACCGAGACGATCAGTCTCGATGCAAATACCTTCGCAGAGCTTCTGCAAAAGAATTCCGCACTGCGAGCCGAGCTCGAAGCGACGGTGCGTCAACGTATCGCGAGCAATACGCGCTTGCAGGGGCAGGATAACGCCGGCGAACTGATCTCGTTCCTGCTCAAGCAAGGCCTGGGCGAAGCCACCGACGTCCTGCTGATCGACGAGACGTTGTGCGTTGGTTGCGATAATTGCGAACGTGCGTGCGCGGCGACCCATGGCGGTACCTCGCGTCTCGATCGAGCGGCAGGGCCAACGTATGCGAACGTGCACGTGCCGACATCCTGTCGGCATTGCGAAGACCCGCATTGCATGAAGGACTGCCCGCCGGACGCCATTCGTCGCTCGCCCAACGGCGAAGTGTTTGTCGGCGACAACTGCATCGGTTGCGGCAATTGCGAGCGTAATTGTCCTTACGGCGTGATTCAGCTCGCGGGTCCGCCACCGGAGCAGCCCTCATTGGCGTCTTGGCTGATGTTCGGCAGCAAGAAAGAGAATGTCTTCGGCGAGGTACAGGGTCTCGGGCGCAAGCACCATCATCATCACCATGACCACGGTGCGCCCAAGGCGGTGAAGAAAGCCGTCAAGTGCGACATGTGCAAGGGTCAGGATGGCGGTCCCGCCTGCGTGCGCGCTTGTCCGACGGGAGCTGCATTGCGCGTCAGCCCCGAGGAGTTCGTGGCTTTCGTGCAGCAAGAGGCATCGAGGTTCTGATCATGCACGAGTCGATGCTCGATTATGCGAAGCACCGCTATCTGAAAATCGCGACCGCACTCTGCGGATTGTCCATCGTCGCTTACGCATGGCACGACCCGCTCTCGCCACCGAATGGCGGGACGTGGCTTGGTTACATTTTGGGTGGCATCGGTGCTGCACTCATTTTTTGGCTGACCGCTCTCGGCGTTCGCAAGCGCAGTTACTCGTCCTCACTCGGAACACTGCGCGGCTGGACCAGCGCCCACGTGTACCTCGGCTTGGCACTCATCGTGGTGGCAACGCTGCATACCGGATTCCAGTTCGGCTGGAATCTGCACACGCTTTGCTACGTGCTGATGTTGTTCGTGATCGGCAGCGGAATCTTCGGCGTGATCGTCTACTTGCGATACCCGCAAGCGATGTCGGCCAACAGGGCCGGCACGAAGCCGGATGTTTTGCTCGACGAGATCAATGATCTCGATCAACGCTCGTTGCGTGTCGCTAGCGAGATGCCGCGGCGTTTTGGCGACGTGCTGCGATCCAATCGCAACGGTACTCGCGTCGGCGGCAGCACTCGAGCGATCCTGGGCGGACTTGATTTATCGACCATCAACTTGCCCGGTGCCGGCTCACTGGCGGTGCCGAACCCGGAGCAGGGCGCTCTGCTCGACTGGCTGGGTACCGAGCTTGCACGCAGCACCGACGGTGATTTGACCAAGCGGATCGGCGATTTGCTGAGTGTGGTTGCCACGCGCCGCAACCAGTTGCGTCGGCTGCGTCGCGACGCCCAGATTCGCGGCTGGCTGGAAATTTGGCTCTACGTGCACGTGCCGGTGACGTTGGCGTTGATAGGCACGCTCATCGCTCACGTCGTCAGCGTTTTCCTCTATTGGTGAGTCGATGCGTATTCTGATTCGTGTTCTCGAGATTGGGACGACGGGAGTTGCAGTCGCCCGCGATCGAGTCGTCGATGCGGACGTGATCGGCTTCGGACGTGCGACTGACCAGCAGATTCATTGCAACGATCAGCGTATCGGCTTGCAGCACGCCAGGTTCACGCGCTCGGACTCCGGGTTGCTGTTGTCGTGTATTCCGCCCGCTCAGGCGGAGGTCAACGGTCGACTGTGTCGTGATGCGAGTTTGCACGTGGGTGACGAGGTCAGCCTCGGACCCATGCTCATCAAGGTTCTCGAGGCGCCGGCCAACTTCGATGCGGCGATTTCGGTCGAGCACGATGCTCGTGAGTCCACGGTCGCAGACGATGCGCCGCTGCCGGCGTTCGTCACGTCTCTCGAGCAGGTCGGTTGGCGCAAGCGACCGTGGGCGTGGGCTGGCGTCACCGTCACCTTGTTGCTGGGTCTGATTCTCCCCTGGTTCTTGGTGGGTCGAAGCGATGCTTCGGTCGCATGGTTGCGCGCGAGTGTGCTGCCGAGCGACATGCAGTGGACTTCGGGACCGTTGCATTCCGCGCACGGCAACCTCGAAGTGAAGTGCGAGGCCTGTCACGCGCAGCCGTTTCGCCGCGTCCGCAACGAGGAGTGCCTCGATTGCCACGCGAGCACTCTGCATCAGCACGTTCCTGCAGATCACCCCGCCGCGGTGGACATGACTAAAGAGCGTTGTACGAGCTGCCACGTCGAGCACGACGAGCCGTCGAATCTCGTGCAACTCGACACGCGCATCTGTACCGATTGTCATGCGGAGCCGCAAAATCATGGTGCGGGACCGAAGACCATGCCAGCGACGGATTTCGCGGCGCGGCACCCGGATTTTCAGGTCAGTTTGCTGACTGCGCCCGATTGGAAAGTGACGCGGGCCCGACTCGGCGAATCGGCAATCGTCGAAAAGTCCAATCTCGAATTCACGCATGCGGCACACCTCAACCCCAAGGGGATCAAGGCTCCGCAGGGCGAAGTGGTGATGAAGTGTGCCGATTGTCATGCGCCGAACGAGAGCGGCACGAGCTTCAAGCCGATCAACATGGAGCAGCATTGCAGCACCTGCCATACGCTCGGATTCGATCCGGCGGAGCCACAGCGCAAGCTGCCGCACGGCGAGCCGGAGCTCGTCATGCAGACGCTCGTCGATCATTACAGCCGGCGATTTTTGGGTGGATACAGCGATAAGTTTTCGCCCGCGGACGGCGTGGCGCCGCCGGGGGCTTCCCTGAGCGCTGCGGCGCGCGCGCGAGTTCTGGGGACTGCCAAACAGCGGGCCAATCAAGTGGCGGCCGATATTTTCGAGCGTCGAGTGTGCGCGGATTGCCATACGGTCACTCGCGAGGGAACGACCGCCCTGCCGGTTTGGAAGGTCGCGCCGGTCAAGTTGACGCAGACGTTCATGCCCAAGGCGAGTTTCGATCATGCCGCGCATGCCACTGGTGATGCGACTTGCGAGACCTGTCACGCGGCGGCGAATTCGAAAGTGGCCAGTGACGTCCTTATGCCGCAGATCAAAGTATGTCGGGACTGCCATGGCGGTGAGACGGGAACCGAAGGCGGTCGCGCGCGCATCGCAAGCCCCTGCGCTTCTTGCCACGCCTATCACGACAAGCAAGAGTCGCTGTGGGCACCCGTCATGAAGAAAGTGATTCGACAGGCGGCGGCACGCGAATGAGACGTCTTTGGTTGACGGTCCTGTGCGCTGCCTTGGTGAGCTCCTGCGGCGGTGGCGGTTCGGGCTCATCCGGTGCCAACGTCAATGGTGGGGCGACATCTGCGTCCGGTGCGCCCGCCTGTGATGGCAGTTGTGCCAGCGCCAGCAGCTTCCTGTCGAGCAGCGACGTCGAAACCGTCATCGCACGCGCTGTGGCCGAGGCGCAGGCTCGAGGAGTCAAGGCAACGATCGCCGTAGTCGATCGAGTCGGCAACGTCCTCGCGGTGTTTCGGATGTCGGGTGCGCTCGAGAACGTCACGATGCAAACGAGCGGCGTGTCGGTGTCGGCATTGAGCGGCGGACTCGAAAACATCGAAGTGATTCCCGCGACGATGGCTGCGATCGCCAAGGCTGTGACCGGCGCCTATCTTTCCAGCGAAGGCAACGCCTTCAGCACGCGAACGGCCAGCCAAATCATCCAATCGCACTTCAATCCCGGCGAACTGCTGACACCCGGGGGGCCTTTGTTCGGCGTCCAGTTCAGCCAGCTGCCGTGCTCGGATCTTGCGGCGCGTTTCACGCCTGCCGAAGGGGATGTTGGCCCGAAGCGATCACCGCTCGGACTCGCCGGTGATCCGGGTGGTTTCCCGCTGTATCGGGCAGGCACGCCGGTGGGTGGTGTCGGGGTGGTTGTCGATTCCATTTACGGGATCGATCGCAATATTCTCGATGTCGACAACGATACCGACGAGGCCGTGGCGTTTGCCGCGGCGGGACCGCTGGCGGCTCCCGAAGATCGCCGCGCAGATCGCATCACGGCGGATGGCAAGACTCTGCGGTTCAGTGACACAAGGCCCGAAGATCTGCGCTCGCGAATCGATTCACCACCGGCGTTCGCCTCTCTGCTCGGGGCCACGGGACAGCTCGTTGCAGTACCCGGCTACAACGACGCGCTCGTGCGAGCGGGTACGGCTTTCGGTCAAGCACGTTCCGGCATTCGCGCCGACAGTCAGGACTACGCAGGCCTCGATGCATTCGTCTTGGTCGATGCTGCGGGCCAAGAGCGTTATCGACCCCGCGCCGGCACCGACGGCGCTGCAGCCCTGACGGCCGCCGAGGTTCGAGCCATTCTGTCGAGCGCTTTGCGCGTCGCCAATCGAAGCCGCGCGCAGATACGTCGTCCGCTCGATACGCCGGCGCGTGTTTCGATCACCGTCGTCGACTCGCAGGGCGAAATTTTGGGCTTGGTGCGCACTCGTGATGCACCCGTATTCGGCATCGACGTGTCGGTACAGAAGGCGCGCGGGGCGGCATTCTTTTCTTCGCGAACGGCGGCGGAACGACTCAATGCCCTGCCACCCGCGGTCTATCTCGATCGCGTGTTGGTTCGGCTGCGAGAAGAGTCGCCGGCGCAGTACGTGACCACCATGCGTGTTTTTCTCGGCCTGCCGAATGCCTTGGCGGACGGAGCAACGGCATTTTCTGCGCGCTCGCTCGGCAATCTCGCGCGTCCGAATTATCCGGACGGCGTAGACGGCAATCCCCTTGGTCCGCTCTCGCGCGCACCAGGACAGTGGAGCCCGCTCAACACGGGCGTGCAGATGGATCTCGTGTACAACGCCGTCATTCAGCACGTCGCATTCGTCCGCGGGCTGACGGCCGATACGCCACGCAACTGCAGTGGTGTCAGCGGTTTCGATCGGGGTTTTGCCGTGACTGGAGCAGTACGCGGCTTGGCCAACGGCATGCAGATCTTTCCGGGTGCCGTGCCGATCTACCGTGGCGACCAATTGATCGGTGCGATCGGTGTTTCCGGTGACGGCGTCGATCAAGATGACATGGTGGCCTTTCTCGGTGTTGCGCGTTCCGGTCTGAGCGGCTCCGCCCCGCAGAATGCACCGCTCAATCGTCGATCTGATCAATTGGTGCCAAGTGGCGCTCGGTTGCGTTACGTCAGTTGTCCGCAAGCGCCCTTCCTCGACTCGAACGAACAGGAGCCCTGCAGTGGTCTTTGATCGCTCGTGGTTACCTGCATTGCTTGCCAGTGCGCTCGTGGGTTCGGCCGTGGCGGATGAGCCCTGCCCGCAGCCGCAACCCGCCGAGACCGGCCGCCGCAGTCCGACCATTCCCGTCATTCCCTATGAGCCCGAGCCGTGTGATCCGAATCGCATTGCTCCGGCATCGAAAGAGGAGCTGGGGTCCTTGCAAGGATTCCCGGATCGTTGGCGCATCGTCGAGGCGATCGGCATCAAAGAAAATCTTCTCGATCCCTACCACGGACATAACCGGTTGAAAGGTGATCGACCGATGTTCGGCGAGGACTGGTACCTCGCTTTCATCGGTATCTCCGATTCGGTTTTCGAGCCGCGTTCATTTCCTCTGCCGGTGGGTGGGCCGGTTACCGCGCGGCCTGAATCACTGAATACTTTTGGCAGTCCGAAGACGGAAATCTGGGCGCAGACCTTCGCGCTCGAAACCGTGCTTTACAAGGGCAACACCACCTTCAAGCCACCGGATTGGGAATTTCGCTTCACGCCGGTGCTCAATCTCACCCGTGTCTCGGCCGATGAGCGAGGCTTGCTGCGTGCGCCAGCCGATGCTGCGAAGTTGCGCTACGACTCGGCCGTGGGTTTGCAGGCGGCCTTCGTCGATCGCCATTTGCGCAACGTGTCGCCCAACTACGATTTCGACAGCATCCGCGTCGGCATCCAGCCTTTCACCTCTGATTTCCGCGGCTTTCTGCTGAACGACTCGATGTTCGGCGCCCGTCTGTTCGGCACCCGATCGAGCAACCGATTCCAGTACAACCTCGCGTGGTTCCGTCGGCTCGACAAGGACACCAACAGCGGCCTCAACGACGTGTTCTCGCGCGGACTGTCGGCGCTCCGTGACGACGATGTGTTCGCCGCCAATCTTTACGTTCAGGACTGGCCGACGCTGGGCTTCTTCACGCAAGGCACGGTCATCCACAACCGCAACCGCGAGGGTGGCCAGATTCAGTACGACGACAACGGCATCATCCAGCGCCCCGCGTCGCTGGGCGTCGAACGATCGGGTGACTACGACGTCACGTATTTCGGTCTTTCCGGTGACGGTCACCTCGGCAGTCTGAACCTCAGTACCTCGGCGTATTACGCGATGGGCCATGCCGAGCGCGGTACCTTCGTCGATCGCCCCCAGCAGATTCGCGCCGGCTTCTTCGCAGCGGAATTGTCGAAGGATTTTTCCTGGGTGCGTGCTCGCGCCTCGCTCGCTTGGGGGTCGGCCGACTCTGACCCGTTCGACGGCCGTGGTGAAGGTTTCGATGCGATCTTCGAAAACCCGCTGTTCGCGGGTGCCGATACCAGTTTCTGGATCCGCGAGCCGGTCCCGCTGATCGGTGGTGGACGCGTTGCGCTCTCGGGGCGCAACGGTTTGCTGAACTCGCTGCGATCCTCCAAGGAATTCGGCCAGTCGAATTTCGCCAATCCGGGTCTGAAACTCATAGGCATCGGTGCGGACTTCGATTTGACGCCGACCTTGCGCGTCAGCACCAACGTCAACTGGCTGCAATTCGTCGATACGGCGACCTTGCGGATCGCACGCGCGCAAGGCGACATAGACAAAGATATCGGTCTGGATGCGTCGATCGCCGTGATCTGGCGGCCGATGGCCATTCAAAACGTCGTCGGTCGATTGTCCGTGGCCACCTTGGTGCCGGGCGCCGGCTATCGTGACCTGTTCGAAGACCAAACCGCTTACGCCGTTCTCGGCAATCTCGTACTCACATACTGACTTTTGCACCCATGAAAAAGCTCGTCGCCGCCATCTTCACGCTATCCGGCCTCATTTTGCTGCCGGGTTCCGTCGATATCGCGACTTCGGCAGAAGGCTTGAAAGCCGTCGAACGGGCCTACATGGCGGCGCCGCCTGCGCCGGCCAAGCAGACGCTCGACGAAGCCGCTGCCAAAAGCGTGGGTTGCAACGACTGTCACACCAAGACCGACCAGCCGACGATGCACGCCAATCCGGGCGTGGTACTCGGCTGTACCGATTGTCATGGCGGCTCGGCGAGCGTTCGCTGGATCGGTGCGGACGACCAAGACACGCAGCGCAGCGATCAAAAATACGCCGAAACCCGCGATGCCGCGCACGTCCTGCCGAAGTATCCCTCCGCTTGGCACTACCCCTCCAGTGCCAACCCCGAACGTACCTATGCGCTCCTGAACAAGGAAGCAAACGAGTTCATTCGCTTCGTCAACCCCGGGGACTATCGCGTCGCCGAGGCAGCCTGCGGAGCCTGCCACTCGCGTACGGTTCACGATGCCGAGCGCAGCTTGATGGCCACCGCCACCATGTTTTGGGGTGGTGCGGCGTACAACAACGGGCTGTTGCCCTTCAAAAATTACATTCTGGGCGAGAGCTACACCAAGGACGGTGTCGCAGCCATTCTCGAGGGCGCCAAGACCACGGCCGAAGAACGCGACAAGCACGAACTTGTCGAGCGTGTTTATCCTCTGCCGCGCTGGGAGAATCTGCCGCCTGCCGACATCTTCCGTGCCTTCGAGCGCGGCGGCCGCAACATCACCAACCTCTTCCCGGAGACCGGCATTCCAAATTCTTTGGGTCAGATCCAGCGACTCGAGGAACCAGGCCGACCGGACTTCAAGCAATCCAATCGCGGTCCCGGCACGGGTGGTCGTATCGCCGTGCCGGTGCTCAACATCCACAAGACTCGGTTGAACGATCCTTTGATGTGGTTCATGGGGACCAACGACAACCCGGGTGATTTCCGCTCATCGGGATGCACGAGCTGTCACGTCGTCTACGCCAACGATCGCGATCCGCGACACGCCGGTCCGTACGCCAAGTTCGGCCATGATGGTCGAACGCAGACGGTGGACCCGACGATTTCGAAGGATGACAGCGGGCACCCGCTGACACACTCGTTCACCAGATCGATACCGACCAGTCAGTGCATGATTTGTCACATGCACCAGCCGAACATGTTCATCAATTCGTTCCTCGGTTACACCATGTGGGACTACGAGTCGGATGCTCCATCCATGTGGCCCGAGGAGCAGCAATTCCCGACGCCCGAGCGCATTCGTCACGTGCTCGATCGCAATCCGGAAGGCGCCGCGCCGCGCGGCAAGTGGGCGGATCTGGAGTTCCTCAAGGGTGTCAGCGAGCTCAATCCGAAGTTGAAGGACACGCAGTTCGCCGACTATCACGGTCACGGCTGGAATTTCCGCGCGATCCACAAGCGTGATCGCGAGGGCAACCTGCTTGATGCCGAGGGAAACATCGTTGCCAACGACGATCCGCAGAAGTGGCAGAAGACGGTACAGATGTCCTCGATTCACGTGGATGTCGGCATGCACTGCGTCGATTGCCACTTCGCGCAAGATGCGCACGGCAACGGTTACCTGCATGGCTCGGTTGCCGCAGCGGTCGAAATCGATTGCAAGGACTGTCACGGGACGACGGCAGCAGTCGCCAACTTGCGTACTTCCGGCCCCGCAGCCTTGAAGTCAGGCACCAAGCTCGGCCTCATCCGCAACCCGGACGGCAAGCTTCGCTTCGAGTGGCGTGGCGATACGCTGATTCAAAGATCAGCCGTGACCCCAGGACTCGAGTGGGAAGTATCGCAGGTCAAATATTCGGTCACACCGGGCAATCCGCACTACAACGCCAAGGCCGCTCGCGCCAAGACGATGTCGAAGGATCCCAAAAACCAGAGTTTCGGACCGGATATTCCCTGGGAAATGCTCGCCCACAACGACGACAAGATGGAGTGCTATACCTGTCACACACCATGGACGACGAGTTGCGGAGGCTGTCATCTGCCGATCGAAGCCAACGCCAAGAGCGATCGTCATCGCTACGAGGGTGGCGAGACGCGCAACTTCGCAACTTACAACCCGCAGGTCTTGCGCGAAGACATCTTCATGCTGGGTTGGCGCGGTCCAAGCGAGGGCGGAAAGATGGCGCCGGTACGTTCTTCGTCGGCGCTGGTGCTGTCCTCGACCAATTCCAACCGCGAACGAATCTACATCCAGCAGCCGCCGATTTCAGCATCCGGATACAGCTCGCAGGCGATGAATCCGCACTATCCGCACACCGAGCGCAAAACCGAAACGAAGACCTGCAGCGACTGCCATCTCGCCAAGGAAGGTGACAACAACGCGATCATCGCGCAGACACTCGGCTACGGGACGCAGTTCATCAATTTCGCGGGTCTCAATGCTTGGGTGGGTACCGAGAAAGGTGTGACAGCGATCGAGGTTACGGAATGGGATGAGCCGCAAGCCGTTATCGGCAGTTACCTGCAGCGCTATGCCTACCCCAAGTGGTACGCCGAGCACCTCGCTCGAGGCCGTGCGCTGCAGCGCAGCAGCGCCTTGGGTGGCGATGCAGCAGGCTGCGTTCAACTGCGCGGCGAGTATTTGTTTTCGGCCGAGGGCAAGAGCGGCCTGCGAGTGCTGGATGCCGCAGGTATCGCCAACAAGGGCATCAGCCAGAAGTTGATCAGTGCACCGTTCTCGCCGCTGGGCCACAACACCCAGGTGAAGACGGCGAATGCCACCTGTGTCGCCTTGGCGACGACGCAGCCGGTACACCCGCCGCGCAATGAGGGTGATCTCATGCGCAAGGCGAATCTGGAGCAGCCGTTTCTGCCGATCTACAACTTTGCGGTGATCACCGACTCGGTCGAAGGGCTCGTTCTGGTCGATATCAACACGCTCGCCGATGGTGAATTCAGAAACAACTTCCTGAAGCGCTTCGTGACCTGGAATCCGGAAGGCAAGCTTGCCGGCGCGCGTTATCTGACCATCGCCGGCAATTTGGCGTACGTCGCCACCGCCAGCCAAGTGGTTGTCGTCGATCTGTCGACGCCTGCTACTCCAAAGATTGCCGCCGAAATTCCGTTCGATTCGCCGCGTGCCGTCGCCGTGCAGTTCCGCTATCTCTTCGTGACCACGGCGCGTGGTTTCGAGGTGGTCGATATCACGACACCGACCCGACCGCGCAAACGACCCGAGGCGACGGTACCGCTCGCCAACGCCGCCGGTTTCACCGTCGCCCGAACCTATGCTTACGTGGCGAACGGGCGTGAGGGGCTTGCCATCATCGACGTGAAGCGTCCGCATGCAGCGCGTTTGTTCCAGAAGTGGAATGGCGACGGCGGTCTCGTGGATTCGCGAGACGTGATGATCGCATCCACCAATGCCTCTCTATTCGCCTACGTGGCAGATGGGCAGGGCGGCTTGAAAGTCGTGCAGTTGACGAGCCCGTCTTCCCAGCCGAACTTCTACGGCTTCAGTCCAGAGCCGCGGCCGGAGTTGATCGCGCGCAAGGCGACGCGTACTCCTGCGCTCAGCCTCTCGCGACCCTTGGAGCGTGATCGAGCGGTGGACGAAAGTGGTGGCCAAGTGGCAGTGTTCGGTCGCCGCGGTGCGCGCCCGTTCAACCTGCAGGAAATGCAGCGGTTGTATCTCGACAAGGATGGCGAGCCTTGGTTCGTCGAGGACAACCCTGGTGTGAAGCAGGCGCAGAGGAACCCCCGATGAGTTGGAAGAACACCCGATTGAAGTGGGCAGCATTCGGTATTGCCGCTTTCGCAATGCTCGCTGCGCTCGCGGACGATGCCAAAGTTCGTCATGAAGGGGTGGCCACCTGTGCTTCCTCCTTGTGTCATGGTTCGACCCAGCCGCTGAAGGCTTTCGACAGCGCCTTGCAGAACGAGTACACCACTTGGTCGCAGTTCGACCCGCACAGCAACGCCTACAAGGTGTTGCTCAACAAGCGATCGCAGGAGATCGCTCGTCGGCTGGGTATCGGTCCCGCCCACGAGGCGCCGGCCTGCCTCGCCTGCCATTCCGATGCCGTCCCTGCAGCGAAGCGCGGCGTAAAGTTCCAACTCGACGACGGAGTGGGTTGCGAGAGTTGTCACGGCGGCGCTGAAAAGTGGTTGGCGACCCATTATCAGAGCCCGCGAATTCCTCGCAGCGAGCACTTGGCGAATGGTTTGGTCGCGCTCGAGAAGCCCGAAGTGCTGGCCGGGACTTGTCTTGGCTGTCATGTCGGCGATCAAAACCGTTATGCCAACCATCGCATGATGGCAGCGGGACATCCCCGACTCGTTTTCGAATTGGATACTTATCTTGAACTGTGGCGCACCAGTGGTGGTCGCGAGCATTACCGCAAGAAAGCGCCGACCGATCATTCGTCGACATGGGTGAAGGGGTTATTGGACTCCTCGCGCCATCAGCTCAAGTTGATCGAACAGCACGGTACCGGCCGCATGGGCCCGATTCCCGACTTCGGCGTTTTCGCTTGTCACTCTTGTCATCGTGACCTGCGACTGACCGCTTTCGGGGGTTCGAGTGCACTTGGCAACGAGCCGGGTGATTTGCGTTGGCAGGATGCGCATTTATTGGTGTTGCGCCGAGTGACCGCAGCGCTGCAGTTGAGCGCTCGCACCGATCTCGACCGGGCAATCGTCGCCTTGCAAAAAGCGACACATGGTGATGCAGCCTCGTTGCGAGCGGCCTTGTCGCAAACGAGAGCTGCACTGGCGTCGGCCGAGAAACAACTCGCCGAGGTCAATTGGTCTGCAGCGCAGTTGAATGCCGTCGCTCAGGCCTTGGTCGAGGCATCGCGGCGGGGCGAGTTTCCGGACCCAGCGGCCGCCGAGCAGGCCTCGATGGGCATGGTCGTGATGCTGGCGGGTCTCAAACTGGATCAAGGCAAGCGCGCGGAGATCAACCGTCTGTTCGACGATCTGCGTGACGACAACGTGTTCGATCAGCGGCGCTTCGCCAAATGGATGTCCATGCTCGATCCGCGTCACTGAACGCCCCTTGTCCGCGGACGCGCGGATTCCGACCATTTTTGCTAACGTGCGCTCCGATATGGTCTGGTTCGACAACACGGTGACGCAGTGGCTGCTCGCGGCCGCGGCGTTTCTGGTGTGTTTCTTCGTGTTGCCCGCTGTTCGTCTCTTCGTGATGGCCCGCGCTCGACAGCTCGCCGGCCGCGATGCGCCGGCCTGGATAGATCTCGTGCTGCTGTTGATCCGGCGGACGCGTCGACTGTTCCTGATCGTGGTCGCGCTCTATGCCGCCGAGCGCTTCCTCAGTCTCGCACCGCGGATCGAGTCGGTCTCCACCGCGATCATC
>Ga0129333_10002400_pt1 | contig 17408 bp, 28 predicted proteins | sample CPB6_08_DNA_FD_94474 | JGI IMG/M metagenome (GOLD analysis project Ga0129333, IMG submission 94474) | Freshwater to marine salinity gradient microbial communities from Chesapeake Bay, USA - CPBay_Sum_0.6_0.8_DNA | ecosystem: Environmental > Aquatic > Marine > Coastal | place: USA: Chesapeake...
CACGACAAAAAATGACGCACCCGGCTTCCGTGACATGTCACGCATATGCGGACAGCGTGCTCGAAGGCACAACCGTCTGCGGGAAATGGATTTACGCGGCGTGCCGTCGGTTCGTCAGCGACATGTCGCGCTCGGATCTGACCATGGATTGGGCGGCAGTGGACGGGCTTGTCGAGCACTACCGCAGCATCGGGCTCGTCGGCGAGGACAGCGGCAAGTCCTTCGAGCTGCACCCGTGGCAGCAGTTCGTCCTGGCGAACCTGATCGGCTGGCGAACCGCCGACGGTCGCCGGCGCGTCAAGTTGGGCATCCTGCAGGTCGCCAGGGGTAACGGGAAGACGACGCTGATGGCCGGCCTGGCGTTGTGGGATCTCGTGCAGTCGAACGGGCGCCGCGTGCACGTCATCGCCAACAACGAGGACCAGGCCGAGATCTGCCTGGACACCGCCCGGACGATGGCGATTCCCGACGACCGCTACCAGGTGCGGCACAACCGGATCACGCGGGGCTCGGCCGACTGCGAGATGACGGCGCTGCCCGCGCTCGAGCGGTCGCTCGACGGCCTGAACCCGTCGCTGTGGATCGCCGACGAGGCGGCCGAGTTCAAGGGGCGCTTCCTCACCAAGCTGCTGACGACCGGCGCCAAGCGCCGGGAAAGCCTGGGCGTCATCATCACGACGCCCGGCTCGAACGTGGAGAACCACTACGCCGAGCTGGCGAAGACGGGCGAAGCCGTGCTGTCGGGCGAGGTGGAGGACGACACTTTGATGCCGTTCCTGTACGGCATCGACGCCAACGACGACCCGTCCGACGAGACGGCCTGGCCGAAGGCCAACCCCGGCATGGCGCACGGCCAGCCCGACGGCGGCAGTCTGAAGCGTGCCTGGAACACCATGCGCCGGTCGCCGATGGGACGCTCGGAGTTCATCCGGTACCACTGCGCCCGGATGGACGAGAACACCGGCGGGTGGCTCGACATGGCGCAGTGGCCGGGCGGCCAAAAAGTGGAAGTTAAAGATCTAGTCGGCCGGGCCGCCTGGGTCGGGCTTGACCTCTCGAAGTCGCTCGACATGTCGGCGTGCGTGGTGGCCATCCCGATCGAGGACGGCCGCGTGGTGCTCCAGGGGTCGTACTGGTGGCCGTCGGCGAACGTCGCCGAGCGGGAGCTGGACTACCGGATGCCGATCCGCCAGTGGTCGAAAGAGCACAAGATCCACCTGACCCCCGGCCGCGAGATCGACTACGAGGCAATACGTCAGCATCTCTTACAACTTCGGGACACCTACGACCTGCGGGTAGTGGGGTACGACGCCTGGGGCTCGAAGTACCTGGCCGAGCAGCTGGTCGCCGACGGCGTCCCGCTGATGACCTACCGGATGGGAATCTCGACCTTCGGGCCCGGCTGCGCCCTGTTCCAGAACCTCTGGGCGGGCGGAAAGCTCGTGGTCGGCGACGACCCGATCCTGCGGCGTGCCTGCGCCGAGGCGCACGCCAAGGCCGACGTGAACGGCAACGTGCGGCCGGTGAAGTCGCGGGAGTTCTGCGCCATCGACCCGCTCGTGGCCTCGATCATCGCGATCCACGTGTGGGGCGGCACCAGGGCGTCTGCTTATAACGACGAGGTTTAGGTGCAATCCTAAGACCTAGGACGCTCTAGCGTCTCGGTCATGCTGAGGCAGCTGCTGCATCGCATGATCGGGCATTGGCCGACGCACGGCGTGTGGATGTCGGATTCCCTCGACATGCCGGTCGTGACGGCGTCGAACTCGATCCACGCCACGCCGGTGTACCGGGCGTGCTCGCTGATCTCGAACGACGTCGCCAGGACGAAGGCCAGCGTGTCGGTGCCATCGGTCGACGTCCTGCTGCGCAACCCGAACAGGTGGCAGAGTGGCTTCGAGTTCCGGCGCAGCATGACGCTGCAGGCTGCGCTATGGGGCAATGCGTTCGCGCTCATCAACCGGACGAGATCCGGCGAGCTCATCGAGCTGGTGCCGCTGAACATCGAGAGCGTCAGCCTCGACCTCAGCGGCGACGAGCCGCGATACCGAACTTCCCAGTACGGCACGCTGCCGCTGTCGAGCCTCTTTCACCTCCGCACCGTGGGATTCAACGGGCTCTGGGGCGAATCCCCGGTGCGTTTGTGCAACACGGCGCTGACCATCGCGGCGGCGCAGGAGAAGTCGCAGCTGAAGGCCATGCAGAACGGCGGCCAGGCGAAGCTCGCCTTCTTCACCGACAAGGTGATCAACCCGCAGGCGCGGCAGAAGATCATCGAGCAGTACATGGCCGAGCACCAGGGCAGCGAGAACGCTGGCAAGCCGCTCGTGCTTCAGGACGGCCTGAAGGTTCAGAACATCGCGAGCACCGTGACCGACAGCGCCATGGACTCGGCGCGTCAGTACTCGATCGAGGACGTGTCGCGCATCTACGGCGTGCCCAGCCACATGCTGATGAGCACCCAGGGCACGGCGTACGGGTCGCTCGAATGGAGCGGCCGCGCCTACCTCGACGGCTGCCTGTCCGCGTGGTTCGCGTCGTGGGAGTCGGAGATCCTGGCGAAGCTCGCGACGCCGTTCGACGACTGCAGCTTCGACACGGACTACCTCGTCAAGCCGACGCTCGCCGAGCAGATGGCGGCGCTGCGCACGGGCGTCGAGTCCGGCGTGATCACCCGGAACGAGGCCCGCGCCTGGCTCGACCTTGAGCCGCTGCCTGGGCTCGACAAACCGATCGTCGCCAAGAACATGGGCACCGGCGGCGGGCAGACCGCCATCGGCCAGGACACCTCAGAGGAATCGGGGGCGCTCGAATGATCTCTCGTCGAAGCATGGCCGCCGAGCAGTCGGTCGATGGCCGCACGCTGTCGGGCTACGCCGCCGTCTATGGCGAGGAAAGCCGCGAGATCGTCGAGAGCGGCCGCCCGTTCGTCGAGCGCATCGCGCCTGGCGCCTTCAACGAGACGCTGCGCAGCGGCTCGGACGTGAAGCTGCTCTACAACCACGACGCCGGATCGCTGCTCGCCCGCACGAAGTCGGGCACGCTCAAGCTGCGCAGCGACCGCCAGGGGCTCGCCTTCGAGGCGTCGCTGCCCGAGACGACGCTCGGCAACGACGTGCGGACGCTGCTCGAACGCGGCGACCTCACCGGCGAGATGTCGTTCGGGTTCTACGTCGAGGACGAGAGCTGGAACCGCACGAGGACCGAGCGCCTGGTCAAGCGGGCGCGTCTCGTCGAGGTGTCCATCGTCCAGGACGCCGCGTACCCACAGACCAATTCCAGCCTGCGGAGCGTGTCCGCGGCTGCGCATGAAGCCGCGCTGCTGCGGCTGGAACTTCACAGGAAGCGAGTAGACCGATGGCTGACGAGCTGAACGACATCCAGAACACCGTCCACGAGTACCGCAAGTCGCTTGAGGCGTTCGAGCGCCGCACCGGCGCGGCGCCGCAGGCCGTCGAGCTGCGCGGCAGCGGCGAGGAGCGCGAGAAGATCGCAAGGATTGACGCCGACCTCGACGCGGCCGAGCGCCTCATGCAGCTGCGTTCCATGCAGCAACGCCTCGCGAAGCTGGAGGCTACGCCCGAGTTCGAGACGCGGGCGCCGAGCGTCGGCGCGATCGACGCCAACTCGAAGGAATACGCGGCGCGGTGGGTCAAGGCGCTCGCGAGCGGAAACCCGATGGAGATGCGTGCGCTGTCGCTAAGCACGTCCGGCGCTGCGATTCCGACCGACCTTGAGCGTCGGATCATCAATAAGCTGCAGCAGGCGAACGTGCTGCGCGCCATGGCGACCGTGAGCTCGATCGACTCGAAGCGCACGATTTCGGTCGAGGGCAGCCTGCCGACCACCAGCCTGGTCGCCGAGGCCGGGTCGATCACGCCGTCCGATCCGACCTTTGGGACCGCGATCTCGGTCGTTCCGTACAAGTACGTCTGCTCCACCCATATGTCGCAGGAGTTCATCGAGGACGCGATCGGCAACGGTGGCATCGGAAGCGGCCTCGACTACGTCGCGGACAAGATCGGCCTCTCGATCGCGCTGAAGGAAGAGGAGGCGTTCACGATCGGAACCGGCTCCTCGCAGCCCGAGGGCGTCGCGGGTTCGGCTGCGCAGACGGCGCTCGCCGCGCTGTCGCAGGTGACCGATCTGGGCGGCGCTGCCGTCACGAGCGTGACCGGCGACAACCTGATCGACACCGTGCACCTCGTGCCGCCTCAGTACCGCACTTCGCCGCGCTTCTCGTGGCTGATCTCCGACACCTTCCTGAAGACGGTGCGCAAGATCAAGGTCAACAGCACCGATTACGTGTGGAAGCTCAACGAGGTCGCCGGGATCTCGGGCGGCGCTCCTGGCACGATCTACGGGGTTCCGTACCGCGTCGGCCAGTACGTGCGCACCGCGACCACGAACAACAACATCTTCGCGGTGGTCGGCGACTTCACGTACTTCGAGGTCTTCGACCGCACCGGCATCACCTCCATGCTCGACCCGTACTCGGCGGCGAGCACGCACGAGACGACGCTGTACGTGTACAAGCGCGTGGACAGCCACGTGATGAACTACAGCGCCTTCGCGGCCATCACCTGCTGATCGAAACCTCTTGCTGGGGATTCGGGCGGGAAACCGCCCGAAGCCCTTTCCATGCCAGCCCTGCCCGTCCCCATCGACCTGCTGCGTACCCGCCTCAGAATCGAGGTCGAGGACGACGATGCCCTGCTCGCGTCGCTTGCGATCGCGGCGGGCGAGCTGATCGAGCGCGAGACGGGGCTCGGGCTGTCGAGCGCCACGAGGACGGCCAAGGTGCGTCCGTGGCGCCGGTGGTGCGCTCCGGTTCAGCCGATGTCGAGCGTCACGAGCGTGACCTACACCGATCCGGCGGGGGCGACCCAGACGCTGCCGACCGCCGAGTGGTACCTCGACGAGACGGACGAGCTGCCCGTCCTGCTGTTCGACACGACGGCCAGCGTGAAGGAGAACACCTACGCGACGGTCACCTACGTCGCCGGCTACACGCTGATCCCGCACGCGCTGCAGCAGTGCATCGTTGCGCTCGTCGGCGCCTGGTACGCAAACCCCGAGGCGGCGTCGATCGCCAGCCTGCAGCAGGTGCCGCTCGCGTACCAGTACGTCATCGCGCACTTCTCGACGAGGAGCGCCCTGCGATGATCTCGGCGGGCCGCCTGCGGTTCAAGGCGCTGCAGCTGCTGCCGTCCACGACGCAGGACGGCCTGGGCCTGCGCCAGGACAGCTGGACGGACGGCGATCCGTTCTGGGCAGACCTCCGCTCGGACACCGCCGACGAGCGTGCCTACGCCGACGGCGTGGCCGTCGTGCGGCAGTGGGAGGTCCGGGCCCGCTGGAACCGCATCGACGAGATCGGGCTCGACGCCACCAACCGGATTTCGATCCGTGGCAAGACGCTGAAGGTGCGCTCGGTGACCAACCTCGACGAGGCCGACCGCGTGGCGGTCATCGACTGCGAGGAGGTCGAGTGAGCCTCGAGAGCACCATCCGCGCCATGCTGATCAACGGCACCACCATCAACCTGGTGCCCGACGCCCGCGTGACGCACGGCTACCGGCTGCAGGACACGGCGCTGCCCGCGATCACCTTCGAGGTGACGAGCGACGAGCGCACGACGGTGAAGGCCACGCAGCGTGCCGCAGAGATCGAAATCCGGTCGATCGCCGTCGAGGCGGTGGACGCGCTCGCGATCGCCGCGCAGGTGCGCAGCGCGATCACGACCGGCACCTTCGACGGTATGCAGGTCAAGGCCGTGATCTTCGGCAGCACCGTGCTGCAGCCTGCGGCCGTCGGCGAAGGCGACGAGGCCGAGCCCGCCGAGGCCGTCACGACGGCAACGATCCACTACGAGGAGTGACCCCATGGCAGCGATCTCAAGCGGCACCGCGACACTCACCTACAACAGCCAGCTCGTGGGCGCACTCGCGAACGTCTCGACGAGCGCCGCCAACGACATGATCGAGTGCACCGCGATCAACGATCAGCGGAAGAAGTACCTTGCGGGTTCGGCGGGCACGACGGCGACGGCCGAGCTCTTCTACGACCAGGGCGACGTAGGCGTGGCGGCGATCGAGACGCAGTCGCTGAACCCGACCGCGCAGACGCTGACGATCGTGTACGCCACGGGCATGACGATCTCGGGCTCGGCGTTCGTGACCGGGTTTGACGTCACGGCGTCCACCGGCGACATCTGCCGGGCGACGGCCAACTTCCAGTTCACTGGCACGGTGACCATCACGTGAACAGCATCAAGGACGCGCTCCTCCGAAAGCCGATCCAGCGGCAGCTCAAGGACGGCTCGCCGTACTGGCTGCGCCGCCCGTCGGCGCTCGATCTCGTCGAGGCCATCGAGTTCTCGAAGACGCATCCTGAGCGCCTGGCGGCGTGGCTTGCCTGGCGGCACCTGCTGGACTACGAGGAAGGTCGCCTGGAGCCGGTGTTCGCTTCGCTCGACGCGGCGCTGAAGGCCGACGGCGCCACGGTGGTCGAGGTGGCGGCGGCTGCGGAGGCGCTGTACAGCGAAGGCCGGGACTGACGAAGGCGTCCCGCGCCGTGCTGCGGGCCGCCAGGAACTGGTGCAGCACGGATCTCGACGGCATCAGCGTGGTGCTCGTCAACGTCGAGATGGACGTCCCCGACTGGGAGGGCATCCGCCGTGAGCTCGATCGGAAGTTTCCGCTACCAGTTCCGCGCGTCCGAGGAGGACGTGGCGGCAGTCACGGCGGCGCTGAAGCGCCTGCCGGAAGGCATCCGCCGCAAGGTCGCCCGCAAGGGCATCCGTGAGTGGGCCAAGCGGCTGCGAAACGCCGTTCGCGCCATGGCCTACCCGAAGGCAAAGCGCACGCGCCGCAACCTGGCGGTGAAGGTGAAGACCTACAAGCGGGCGATCGTCTGGGGTGCCGTCGGCGTCAAGTCGAGCGGCGAACGCCGCAGCGACCCGAGCTGGCGATCGCACCTGTTCGACGGCGGCTGGCGGCCGTGGCCGAAGGGGACCAGGTCGAGTCAGTCGCGAACCGCCGAGGCGAACGCGCCCAGGCGTGCCGGGAACTGGAAGCCGAACTACAACGCCAAGCTGCCAGCAGGCGCTGCGACGAACCGTGGCTGGCGCAAGGGGCTGCGGCGCCGATACGGCAACCGGATATTCCGGCTGCAGTACCTGACGCAGCCCGCGAGATCGCACATCCAGTTCGCCAGGACGTCCGTGGTCAACGCCGTCGGCGAGGCGCTGAAGGAGGCCGGTCGTGGCTGAGGCGAGGCTTCCCAAGGTCCACATCCCGATGGCCGTCGATACCCGTGGTATCGACTCGGGGCTGTCTGCCGCCGAGCGCAAGGTCAAGGCGAGCGCCGCACGCATCGCCGCCATCGAGGCCCGCCAGGCGTCGGCGTCCAGGCTGGCGCTGACCAAGAAGGTCGGCACCATGGCGCTTGAGCGATCCGGGTTCGGAGGCGGCGTGGGCGAGCTGGCCGGTATGGCGCTCGGCGGTGGCGGCGTCGGCCTCGCAGCTGCGGGCATCGCGGCCGGGTTCGCGGCGTTCGATCTCGCTTCGCGTGGGATGAGGGAAGCCGTCATGGGCGCCACGGCTGCGCTGAAGCAGTTCGAGGAAACCGGCAAGCAGACGTTCGCCGCCAACGAGACGATCCTGCGCGGGCTCGCCAAGATGGAGGAGCAGACGAAGGGTCCAGGGCTGCTGCAGGGGATCTTCCAGGGCTTCCAGTACGGGCGCTCGACCGTGGATGGCGAGGGCGGCCTGTCGAGCATCATGAGCACGGTCGAGTCTGCGCTCGGCGCGACGGCGTCCTATCTCGGAACCATCTACCAGGGCGGTTCCATGCAGCAGGCCGGGCAGACGGCCAGCCAGGGATTCCTTTCGCAGCTTGCCGGATTCTTCGGCCTGAGCGAAAGCCAGGCCGACATTGCCAGGGCGCTGACGAGGCTGGCCGACACGCGATCGGAAGACCAGGCTGCCATCGACGCCAAGCGGAGCAACATCTAGATGCCGTCCACGACGACCTTCAACTACGAGATCACGGACGAGCGGTTCAGCGCCGGGTCGATCGGCCAGCCGAGCACGATCCAGCAGACGCTGATCGTCGAGCGGAAGACGGGCACGCTCAACCTGGCTAAGGACGTCAGCACGATGCTGACGGAGAACCTTATCCCGGAGATGAACGAGTACTACAACGTCTCGACGCCGGGCGTGCGCGATTGGGCGCAGTACGCCCGGTTCCGGGGCTACGACGCCGAGTACCTGGGCAACGGCAAGGCGCGGATGGTGCTGCGCTACAGCACGCTGTACGTGCCTGATCCGACGATCGTGTCCGGCCAGGAGCTGGCGCTGCCCGCGAGCACGGACTACCAGTCGCTCGTGCGCACGATCAAGGTCTACCGCTACGGGTACGTCACGAACCCGCCATCGACCGTCGCTGACAGCACGACGGCCGACATCGGCGGCATTTCGGTGCAGGGCACCCGTGGCGCCCTGGACATACAGGTGCCGCAGATGCGGGTCCGGCTGCGGCTGGTCGTCAACGCCGACGTGCAGGCGATCTCGGCGGCAGCTGGCGTGGTCATCCAGTACGTCAACAAGCAGAACAACGCGGCATTCCTGGGCTTCCCGGCGTACTCGGTGATCTGCGAAGGCGCGTCGCTCTCGAACATCGACAACGACTTCTACGAAGTCGTCTTCGACTTCCTGTACGACAGCTTTTACCACCACGAGCAGGTTGTCACGATGGACGCGGACGGGCGTCCGACGATGACTTCTGGCGGCAACTATCTGCGGGTGGACTGGAAGCGCCTGCCGCGCACCAAGATCGACTTCAACGACATATTCTCGACGGCCACGCGGCAGAAGGCACGCGCCGAGAAGGGCTTCTTCTGATGGCCATGCGATCGCAGCTCGACCGTCGGCAGACCGACCTGAACCGCGTCGCGAACCAGCGCGACGAGTACCCGCCGGATTCCGGCCTGGTGCTGGCTCAGGTCACGGCGGCAACGGTGCTCGGTTCTGCGGGCGCGTACCGGTGGACGTACCAGTGCGCGGAAGCGTGGATGAACGGCACGACGGTCGCGGCCAAGGCGCCGGGACGCACCTTCGACCCGTGCTACTCGGTGTCGGAGCTCTCGAACGGCGCCCAGGTGGCGTACGGCGTGACGCTCGCCAACCTCCCGCCAGGATTCGCGCCCGTGCGGATTCCAAACGGCTTTGCCGTCATACTTTCGCCGCATAGGAAGTCGGACGGCACGCTAGTTTGGCTGATCATCAACACCCAGGCGATCGATGGAGTGTGCCCAGTATGAGTCAGACGCTGAACATCAACTACGACCCGTACGCGCCGGGCACGTTCGCGCTGACGTTCACGGTCAACGGGGTGGCGCCGAACCTCTCGACCGGCTACACGGCCACCATGCGCATCTGGCGCTCGGGGCTGCCGACGACGGCGGCGCCCGACGTCACCGTGACGAGCCCGAGCGCGATCGCCCTGGGCACGGCGGGCTCGATCGTCCTCGACCTCGTCGTGATCCACACGGCCCTTGCGCTCGTCTCGACGACGGCCGCCGTCTGGACGTACGACCTGATCGTGACGCCGACCGGCGCCTACTCGCAGAAGGTCTGCAGCGGGCAGCTGGCGGAGGGCGTCGGCAGCGACCAGACGGCCGACGTGACCGCGCCGATCTCGGTCAACTGGGCAGGGACCGTCGGCGGCGACCTGTCCGGGACGCTCCCGAATCCGACGGTGGCAAAGATTCAGGGGAGGCCCGTTTCGAGCGCATTGCCAGGCAGCGGCATGGTGCTCGGGTGGAGCGGCACGCAGTGGGAACCGTTGTCGGGTGGAGTCGCGTCCGGCACCGTGACCTCGATCACGGCAGGCACCGGACTGACCGGCGGGACGATCACGACGAGCGGAACCATCGCCGCCGACATCGGGACCGGCGCCACCCAGGTCGCCGCAGGCAACCACGACCACACCCTGGCGGGCGACGTGCAGGGGCTGACCGGCGCGACGGTCGTGCACAAGGTGCATGGCCACAACATGCAGAGCGGCAACCCGAGCGACAATGACGTGTGGTCGTACCAGGGCTCGAGCTCCACCTGGCAGCACCGGACGCTGACGCAGGCCGGGATCGCTGCCGAGGTGCACGCGCACGGCAACATCACGAGCGGCGGCGCGATCGGCTCGACCGATGGCCTTGTCGTCAAGACCGGCACGTCCGGCGCCGTCGAGACGCTCGCGCTGCCTGCCGGGAAATCGGTGCTCACCTCGACATCCTCCGCAGGAAGCCTGGCGTGGGAACTGGCGAGCGGCCTGTCCGGCATCACGACGGTGACCGACACGCTGTACACCTCGAACGGAACGCACACGCCGAGCGCGAACTGCAAGTACGTGGTGATCATGGCGTCGGGCGGCGGTGGCGGCGGATCGAGCGGCAGCACGGCTGCCGGTGGCGTCGGCGGCGGCGCAGGCCAGTACGTGGAGACGGTCGTGCAGGCGGCGCTGTTCACCTCGAACACGCTCACGGTGACCGTCGGCGCGGGTGGCGGCACGAATGCCGCCGGATCCGAAACGACGGTCACGGCGACGACGAGCGGCGCGATGCTGTGCTACGCATACGGCGGCCTCGCTGCGTCGGCGACGGCGCGTCCGTATGGCACGACGAACGGCTTTGGCGCAGGCGGCGCCACCGGCGGTTCGCCCACCGCAGGTCGCCACGGCGGCAGCGGCGCAGGCGGCGGCGGTGCAGGCGGTGCAGCGGCTGGCTCGTCGGTGGGATTCGCCGGTGGCCGCGCCTACTCGTGGGAGTTCTCCACGACCACAACCGCGAACACCGCTCAGGCAGGTGGCGGCGCAGCTGCAGGCACCTCCGGCGGCGGCAACGGCGGCGACGCGAACAGCTCGAATGACCGACGCGGCTTGGGTGAAGGCGCCGGTGGCGGCGGCTCGAACGGCGCGGGGGCGGGCGGCAATGGCGGAAACGGTCGCCGAGGCTCCGGTGGTGGCGGTGGAGGCAGGGGCACGACGGCCGGCGGAACCGGCGGCGCAGGCGGCGACGGGTTCGTCCGCATCATCGAGGTGCAGGTCGCATGAACAAGTACGCGCTGATCGATTCGGACGCCATCGTCCGCAGTCTCTGCGTCTGGGACGGCGTCACGGAATGGAATCCGCCGCCCGGCGTCGAGCACGTCATCCAGCTGCAGCCTGGCGAGGTCTGCGGGCCAGGGTTCACCTATCGTCCGTTCGCAACGCCGCGCTGGCGGCCGCCTGAGGAGGAGTCATGACGTCGCTCGAAGTCGCCCAGCTCATCTCGCCGTTCATCGCCGTGCTGACGGCGAGCGGCTGGATTCACGGCCAGTTCACCCGGCTCCGCGAGGAGGTCGCCGCTCTCAAGGTCAGGGTCGAGCTGCTTGAACACGAAGTGCGCGGCGACCGGAGGCCAGCACGATGAAGAACCGTAACACCACCATCGCCGGGATCGGGTCGATCCTGGTCGCCCTGGGAGCCCTGCTGACGGCTCTCTTCGACGGGGATGCCACGACCGCCCCCGACTACGCGACGGCCGTGGCGGCCATCGTGGCGGGCCTGGGACTGATCTTCGCCAAGGACGCCAAGAAGGACGATGCGTGACCTGGTCGCCGGGCTGCTCTTCGGCCTGCTCGAATGGCTCCGCTCGACCGTCCAGGGCGGCCAGCGGGCGTCGGATGCGCCGTCCGATCCTGGTCGCCTGCGCCGCGCTGGCGGCCGCGTCCGCGCCTGGCTGCGTGCGCACGGTGCTCGTGCCCGAGTCGAGTCCGTTCAGGATCGGACCCGAGACGCGAGCTCGGATCTACACGATGACTGACGGCGAGTGGCGGCTGTCCGACGGGCCGGTGACCGTGCCCGAGGGGTGGTACTGCGTGCCGCCGAGCTACGTGGAGGACTGATGGCAAGCCACCACTGGGGCTGCTGCTGCGGCCTGCCCGACTGCTGCTCGATCTACGACTGCGTCGAGATATGCGACAACTACGAGATCCTGCACACCTGGGAGGAGTACGCCTACGTCGGGTCGCAGCAGCTGCTGCTGACGCGGGTCACCTACCGCTACACGACCCAGGGCGTCCGCACCGAGGGGCCGCCTGACCCGTCGTGCGAGACGGAATACCCGCAGTTCTACAGCTGGGACGAAGTGCTGTGCGAGGTGGTCTTCGAGGCGTTCGACTACGTCTCGGCGTCGCTGTCGGCGTGCTTTGAGAACACTTCGCCGACGCAGTGGCAGACGGTGCAGCAGGTGTGCGCACCGCTGACCGGCGATTGCCTGACGGCCTGTACCTTGAACGTCGGCTGCATCGGCTGGCCGAATCCCGTGTCCTTGAAGCGCCCTGGCGCCGGGTTCTACCGGCAGTACCAAAGCCGAATCTACGAGTTCCAGGGCGTCGTCGAGGCTGGCGACTGCTTCGACGGGCTCGATCCCCTGTCGCTGACGTGCGACGAGGGATGCGGAAAGTGCAAGCGGCTCAAGTTCAAGTTCTGGTGCCCGAACTTCAATCAGACCGGGTGGCCCGTGATTCCAGGCACGTACAACTTCCGGCAGACGCCGCCGTGCGATCCCGACATCGTAGACGAGCCGTCGAACAATGGAATGCTGCCGTGGGAACTGTTCTCGGATTGCGCCTGCAACGGCAAGCCGCTCTGGAAGGACGGCAGGCTGGGGGCCAACTGGGATGAAGCCCACATGGGAATCTGGACGAACCTTCGGGGAACGCTCGACGCCTTCCGGCTCGGCGTTTCGTACGGCTTGTGCGACGTCTCGAACGACGGAAGCCGCTCGGATTCAGCGAAGCTGGACTACTTCTGGAGCTGTTCGCGACCGGCGGCGGGCGAGAACTGCCCCAACGCAGATGCCGTGTACGAGGACATTGCGTTCCAGATGCCGGTCGATATCCGAATCTTCTGGAACACGGCGGTGACCTGCGTATGAGCTGCATTCACCTGAAGGATGGCAAGTGCACCTGTGCCGCGATCCCGTTCTGCGGCACGCGGGTCGTGCCGTCGGTGTGCCGCAGCTGCCCGGCCTACGACGGGCCGATCCGGGGCGCCGGTGACGTCATCGCGACGGTCACAAAGGCGTTTCGCATCGAGGCTTGCGGGAAGTGCCAGCAGCGGCGAGAGGCGCTCAACCGCGCACTTCCTGCGCCTGGACACCGCATCGACGAGGAAAAGCCTCAAGACGCTTGACCGATTTATCCGATGCACGTACGGTGATAAACCGTGGCTCGGCCACAGGAGAGTCCAGATGAGTCAAGAGGCACACGAACGCAAGTTCGGCGTCGGCATCGACGCCGAGACGCACCGGGAGCTGCTGCGCCTGTCGCAGCAACTGAAACAGTCCCACAAGACGATCGTGAGGCGGGCGCTCCGGCTGTACGCCGACGTCTACCGCCACGCGGCCGATGCGCCGGTCATGGAGGTGCGCGATGTCTGAGATGCCCTTTGAGATGTTCGAGGACCTGGCGAGACGCCTTCGTGGAAACGAAGTCAGCCGACAGAATCAGCTCGACGCGTTGGCGGCGATCGCGTGGTACCAAACTGTATTGGCGTCTCACGAAGGTGATGATTTGGTTGCCCGGCTTCGCGAACTTGAGCGGGATCTGATCAGGCACCGGCCAAAGCTTCCCAATGACTTCGACTTGACTGTGATCGGCGAGGGCGCCGACGAGATCGAGCGGCTGCGCGAGCGGGTGCGCATCTACGAAGGTGTGATGCGCAACGCCAAGCGTGACATCGACTCGCTCAAGCAGCAGATGCAAGACATGGAGGCCCGCCGTGGATGACCTTGGCTTCTTCGCGATCCTCACCGGGATCATCCTGGCGACCATGGGCGCCGTGGCCATCTACGACGTGCTCGTCGGGTGGTTCAAGTGAAGGGGCCGATCGTCGGGTTCCGACCTGCGGCAGCTGCTGCGCCGACGCCAAGGCAGCTCTACGAGATGATCGAGGGATTCTGGGCGTACCAGCTGCCCAAGCAGCGCGACATCCTGCACCACGCCAAGGTGCTTGCCCTCATCCACGAGGGCGAGATCGCCAGGCGCGACCGGGAGATCGAGCGGCTGAACAGAGAAATCGCGGTCATGTTGGCCGCGTCCCCTGGGGTACCGCATCCCCAGGGGAACCTTGAATAAGCAGGAGGTGACACATGGCACGGATCGAGATCGACAACGACGACTGGTGGCCGGTGAATCGGGCGGGCGTGCTCGTGCGGCAGATCGACGGCATCAAGTTCACCGACGCCCAGGTGCTTGACCGGATGGCGCGGGAGGACAAGAAGATCGTGGACGGCAAGAAGCCGATGGTTCGCGCCGTCGCGTTCCGAGCGGCCGCGCAGCTCGTGGCCGCATCCAACAAGGCGGCCAGGGAGGCCGAACCCACGGCGGGCAGGCTTGCCGATAGGGTGACCGCCCTGGAAGCGCAGCGCGTGATCGACCTTCGCCGCATCGACCAGGCGCTTGAGGCGCTGCAGAAGCAGCTCGACCGCTCGAACGACTTCGCCAGCATCCTGACCAAGTGAGGAACCCATGGCAGTGAACATCACCAAGGCAACGCAGCTGGCGCAGGAGCTCCTCGCCGTGCTTCAGGACGTCACCTCCCCGGCCGCCGCCTCCCCTGGAGCACCCGCCAGGGGAGGCGGGCAGGCCGTGAACCGAGTCCCAGCCGGGGTCGAACCGGCGCCAGCCGTCCCCGCCGGATACGAGTGCGGGATCGTGCGCTACTGCAAGTTCCAGACGAGCAAGGGCGGCAAGCAGTACCTGGCGCTCGGCGTAGCGCTCAACCCGGACGAACCGCTGAAGTTCATCCAGGTGTGGGACGAAACGCTGCAGGAGCGGGTCCACATGTCGAACAACTGGCGGGTCCACTACCAACTGAAGCCAAGCCGCGACGGCCGTGACCCCATTTTCGTCGCCGACATCTACAAGGCGTGACCGACACTCTGTCCCCGGGCGCACCGCCCCCCTCGTGGGGGCGGTGTCCTTTTTGCGGAGGACACACATGGCCAAGGCAAAGCCAAGGACGGCATACAACGCGAACGGAATTCCTCAGGAGATGCGAGAGGCGCCGAGGTGGGTCAACTGGGAGGCGGTGCAGCGCGACGGTAAGTGGACGAAGATCCCCCTATGCCCGCGCGGCGGCGCTGCGAAGTCGAACGACCCGACCACGTGGGGCACTTTCGAGGAAGCGACTTCAAACGCCTGGGGCGTCGGGTTCATGCTCGGCGAAGGCTGGCTCGGCGTCGATCTCGACGGCGTCGTGGTGGACGGCCAGCTGCAGGACGAGTGGCTGCGCGAGTGGGTCAAGGGGTGCGGCACCTACGTCGAGGAGTCGCCGAGCGGCACGGGGCTGCACGCGATCTTCCGGGGCGTGACGAGGACGCCCGGGACGGCGAACCGCAAGGGCAACGTCGAGGTGTACGACGCGGTGCGCTTCTTCTGCATCACCGGCAAGGTGCCGACGCCCGACAGGCGACCCATAGGACGGTCGCAGGAGGCCGTGGATGCCCTCAGCAGGCGTTTCCTCGCCGAGGACCGACCGGCGGCGCCCCAAGCGCCGGAGGGCGCCCAGCGCGATCCTAGTGCCGACGACTGGTACCACTGCAAGAAATGGGCGCAGATGGGGCTGCAGCCTGGGGAGATGGCCGAGCACCTCCGGGCCAAGATGCGGGACGAGGGGCGCGACGAGAAGCGCGAACGGCCGGACTACGTCGTCGGCACCGTGCAGAAGTGTTATCGGCTCTTCGGTCGCCCTCCTGCGCAGCCGATCGAGGTCATCCCGCTCAGCCAGGCGCTCACCATGTTCCCCGAACGGGCGCCATACGTGGTCGAGCAGTTCATCCGCCAGGGCGAGGTGGGCGCTCTCATCGCAGCGCCCAAGAGCCGCAAGAGCTGGGTCATGGCCGACTTGGCCGTATGCGTGGCCATGGGCCTGCCGTGGTTCGGGCGGTTCCCCTGCGTCAAGGGGCGCGTTCTCATGGTGGACAACGAGCTGCAGCCGGGCGACCTGGCGGCACGGCTCCGGGCAGTCAGCCAGGGACACGGGTTCTCGCCGGTCGATCTCGGCGACCGTATCGACATCGTGACCCTGCGCGAGAACGAGTTGCCGATCGACGAGATCCTGAAGCAGATGGCCGATCGAGAGCCGTACACGCTGACCATCTGGGACGCGCTGTACATGATGCTGCTCGACAACATGGACGAGAACAGCAACAGCGACATGTCCAGGCTGCTCAGGCTGTTCCGGCGGTTCGCAACGAAGACGAAGGCCGCCACGATGTTCGTCCACCACACGGCCAAGGGCGGCGGCACCGGAAAGAAATCGATCGACGCTGGCGCAGGGGCAGGCGTGATCGGCCGCGCTCCCGACTCCCACATGACGCTGATCGAGCACGAGGAGCTTGAAGACACCTACCGGGTGCAGTTCTCGCTGCGTTCAAGCGCCAGGCCCGTGCCGTTCGAGGTCGCGTGGAGCGACCGGCTGTGGCGCTATGAGATGACCTTCGCCGATCCCGACGTGTTCGACCCGACGCCGGTGAAGGCCAAAAAGCCGCGTAAATAACCCCTCTTGCACGGGCTTGACTGAGTGATTACGCTGCGTGCGGCTTCGCTTCGCTAGTAGAGCGAACGAAGACCGCACACTCTTGCAGCGTAATCATCAGGTCAAGCCCGATCGCGTGTAGGGGAAAACAGAATGGCGAACTCGCGAGACAAGGGGAAGCGCGGCGAGCTTGAAGCGGTCGCCGTGCTTGATGCCTTGGGGCTCGACTGCAGGCGAAGCGTGCAGTACTGCGGCCGTTCTGGCGACGCCGACATCACGTGCGACCGATTCGAGGCGCACATCGAGGTGAAGCGCACGGAACGGCTGAACCCGTACTGCTTCATCGACCAGGCGATCCGCGACAGCAAGGGTCGCAAGCCGCCGATGGTCATGATGCGATCGAGCAACCGACCATGGCTGGTCATGCTGCGTGCCGTCGATCTTCCGGTCGTGGCGGAAAGGTTCCTGCTTGCCCGACGCATTCCGCCATCAGATCAACAGCGTGAAGCGCTTTGACATAGCACGCTCCAGGCTGCTGAAGCAGGCCGAGCTGGGCATCCACACTGGGTGGAAGTGGGCGCGTTTCAAGCGCATGTGGATGTCCGACAACCCCCTGTGCAAGCAGTGTGGTCGCCTGGGCGAGGAGGTGCACCACATCGTGCCTCGACATGTCGATCCGAACCGCATGTACGACGTCACGAACCTCATGACGCTGTGTCATGCGTGTCACGATGAGGTTCATGCGCAATAACTGCGCACGTGGGCAAAATGTGGATAACTTTTGAGGGGGGGGGTAGGCTGCAGCCGATGAACCTCCGACGTGC
>Ga0129333_10002401_pt1 | contig 17406 bp, 29 predicted proteins | sample CPB6_08_DNA_FD_94474 | JGI IMG/M metagenome (GOLD analysis project Ga0129333, IMG submission 94474) | Freshwater to marine salinity gradient microbial communities from Chesapeake Bay, USA - CPBay_Sum_0.6_0.8_DNA | ecosystem: Environmental > Aquatic > Marine > Coastal | place: USA: Chesapeake...
CCTTGTCAGTGCCCTATGCTAAGATTATTGAAACGAAAGGATAAGAAATGATAAACTCAGTACAAATTATAGATTGCTCATCATGCTATGGACAAGGAGTTATTTTTATTGGTGATGAAAATGACTATGCGGTAGAACCTTGCGAGTGTGTTGAATAGTGGCAGGGTATAGCGAGGAACAACTAAAAAGACTCGCACACATCAAGAAATATGGTACTATTGCCAACTATGATAGAAGCCATTACAAAACAAGGTATAAAATAGAACTAGGAGAAAATAACAATGATACCAATCAGACTAACAACAACTAACGGAGAAACTAAGACAATAAATCTCCCTAACAAGGAAACAGTAGAAACTTTTATTTCTACATTCTCAGACTCTTTGCCAATAGGTTATGCGGTTTGTATAGACGCACCACTCATTGGAATACACAACGGGTGGCTATTTGGAAAAATGGAAGTACCAGTATAGGAATAAAACCTTCCCCTACTAGTGGGCACATATATTTTGATCGCTAAATATGTGCTCACTATTTTTTTTTGTTTTATTTTTATATATTATGTATCGTACATTTAAGAAAAAAATTCAGATTTTTGGTATAATGGTTTTATGTCTAAATATTGTGATCATGTGTATAAAGATATAAATTCAGATTTTTGCCATAATTGTGGGCGGGATACACATGAGACCAATTGGACTTTTCAGCATGAGTTACATCGTGACTGGATAGCAAGCGGAAAGGCTACAGCACAAGGATGGACTTCAATATGACAGAAAATAATAGTTTGGCATTCAAAATTTTTTCAGATTTTTGTTGTGATGGATGCAGTTGTAGATCAGAAAAAGATCACACTACTGGCAGGGACCCTGAAGGCGAGATGCTTTCAAAAGTGTTTCGGGTAGAAGATGAGCATACTTCTGGGCAACCTCAGTAGCATGATCGTCTCCATCTAAATAATGTTCTTCAGATAAAGGATTGTCATCTTCTCCATGATGTGTTTGACATAACAAGATGTCATAATAATCTTCTTCACCAAAATGTCTATCTGGTCTCCAGTGTGCTTGGTTTGTACCAGAGAACCACACTGCTTGGTTTTTTTCCATTTGGAACTTTTCATCTTCAACATAGAAGTCCCAATCAAGAGTTTTATCTAATTCAATTGTAAACATATACGCTGTATGTGTTTCTGATCTATCTTGGTGCGGGTATAAAGATGGAATCTCTCCACTCAATGGCGTATATCTAGCCCACAATACACCTATGTGATCTACAGGTCCACCTGTTTTCTCTTCAAACTTTTGTCTAATCTTATCTTCTACTTGCTTAGGCAATCCTGGTAGTGGTCCATTGCGACGCTCACTAAAGAATATAACTAAAAATCCATTATTTGTGTTTTTACGGAAATGTAACCATGGATCGTTTGCTTCAGCAACACCAAGATCGATAGTCTTTTTTATTGTGTCATAAATCATGCCGTATTCTTCATCAGTAAAGAAATGCTTCTCTGTGTGCGGTACTAAAGGATCGATATTTGCCATATAAAGATTATAACATATGATTATGGTATACTTTTAAAGAAGATAGGAGGCCACCATGGCACTAGAAAAAATGAGTTTTGTAGAGACTGATTGGTATACAACTCAAGACGGAAATGCTCAAGCAAAGGACTTTATTTTTAAGGATTTTTGCGATTATCTTATTGTTCTAAAAACATTTGCAGATCCATCTGATAACACACAACTAAGAAAGACTGAAATTGTTCACATTAATTCTAATGATGGGCGGGTAATTGACAAGAAGTATGATGAACTAGATCCACCATTAAAGGATGCACTTAAGAGGGCTAATTTCCCGATTGTGAAGTAAAATACTTAGCAACAAAAGAACCCACTTGGTTTGACATATGCTCTCTATGAGTATCGTCTAGCACAAGTGGGTTTTCTGTATCTTCTACAACTTGGGCAACTATAATGTCGTAATAATCATTTGGCCCAAACTCTATATCTGGTCTCCAATGTATTTGGTGTGATCCAGAGAACAGGACAGCGGTATTTCTTGGAATATCATATCCTTGATGTCCAACATAAACTGTCCAAGGTAAGGTATGATCAAGTTGAATACTTAAAGTAAACGATGCTTGATCTAACCCTACATCATAATGGGGATGAAGCCTAGGCTTGCTATTGGATTCCAAAGTATACCTAGGCATATGATTGCCCCACTCTTTAACTTTTATCGGCACATTGTCTTGAACAATCTGCACAATCTTTTTCCTAATATTTTCGCTAAATGGTTTTGTATTAGTTATGTAGCCACAACTAGCATCAACCAAAAGATTCTCACTTTTGGAGCGGGAATCATAAATTTCTTTAATCTCTTCTTCGCTGAAAACATTGTTAATAACAATAGGCTCAAACTCAGAGAATAAAGAACTATTAGTCACGAATATATCCGTTTTCCTTCAAAGTGTCAAACAGCATCCCATTAACAGCGTTCAACTGTTCTTGCTGTTGTGCCAATACGGACTCTACTTGGTCCATTGGAACACCTGCGTTTGCAGCCATTCTTCTATTGTACTCGTTTACCGTCTTTGTCATCAACGCAACGCCTTCTTCTCTATACATATTTCACCACTTTCCTATTGGACATTTTGCTCCTTGCAGTGTTGTTTTTAATTTCATAAAACAACCACACTTATTACATTTTACCATACGCTTGTTTAGGTGCTCACAAGACATACAGATATCTAGCCTTCGTTGGGCTTCTTCCTGCTCACTTCTTGGTTTATTAGGATTAATTAAATCCCAAACCTTAACATCTTTTTTATCTCCAAACCCTGGTACTATTTCCATTCGGTTTCCTCCATATATGTTACTGAGTATTCTCCCTGATATGTTTCTGCATATGAGAAAATATCATTCATATATCTCTTAACAGTATTATACCCAACCTTGTCCTTAATATATTTTATACCAGTAGTCAATGTTTCATGTGAAACATTTTCTTTTACTAGGGCTTCATTGATTGTTTTCATATACCGCTCTTTTCCAAAACGCCAAGAGGTAAATGATTGATCATTTCCGTATTCGACTCTTATATTGTCATCCAGGGCTTTAGAATATTCTGTGTTGTTGATCACATATCTAACAGAAGGATGAGGCATCTTATCTGACCAATTTCGCATGTTATCGCTGTATGAAATCATATTCCTTAGTGTTGAGTCAGCGTATGCCATGCGTATTATGTCTTGTGGGGATGTTTCAATCTCTAGCGCAAACGCCAAAAGATATGCGGTTGCAAATGGATACTTGTCTTTATAGTTCGTAACGCCGAAATGAATATTTGGATTGAACGATCTTTTAGACATATTGTCATTTATAAGTCGCATATGATTTCCAAGCGAGACTATATCTGGCCTGTTTATGTCACAATCGAGGAACAGGCACTCTTCTACTTTCACCCCGTCGGAAAGACATAACTTGTTTGAATCATATGTCCCAACTACCTTTGCGCCGTTAAACCTATTTACGAAATGCGCCGAAATAAAACCATCCATATCGGGAGATATTATTATTTTGTCGAAGCCCTCTAAGGTCTTAAGAATTTCTTTTTTCATTGTATTCCTTCCAAGCATCGAAAAATGATTCTGTTATAGATATATGTCCTAATATACCAAAGTGCTGATTGTCTCTTGCAACATTAAAGTAGTGATGATTTTTATATTGTTCGACTAAATCTAAGTCTATCGAACGATCAAACTTTACAAAATTTTTAAAAAGATCTTTGTCTTGATATTGTACATAGTTATCAAACGCACCCCACCAACTGCTCCAAAAAAATGGGATATCTATAGATTCTAAATAATCTGCCAAAATCTTTATTGTGTTTATTTGACTAAAGGCAAACGCTGCTATATCCACTTTATTCTTTAAGTTAGGTCCAAACTCTAACTCTGCATGTTCCTTAAAATGTATTATACTTAACTTGTCATCTAAAAAAGACTCTGTTCTATGAATGTTTGGATACAAGGCAAAAATTGCTTTGGGCTTACCAAATTGTTTTATATATTTATGTATATTATAAGTAATTACATTAGTAGATATACCGTTAATTCCTAAGTTAAATATTTTTTCTCCATTTAACTTTTTATTTAAAAAGTATGGCCAAATTACATCGTCTGGCAGGCCAACTCCAAAAGTTACAGAACATCCAATATACAAAAAGTTATTTGGTGCATCTTCCTTGGAGAACTCTTCTGACCTGTATCCTAAACTATTTATATTATATACAATGTCGTCCAAATCATAAAGTTCCATGTTTTTGTTATCTGGGCCACCGTGACATGTACAGTCATAACATACTTGTCTTAAAGAAGAGTTAGATATTAATGGACTTTTTACCACGTTTGGGTCAGCATTTACTATGTCCGATGCGTTTATAATTTCATCTTTAAAGAAATTAGAAATTCCCCTAATTTTGTCTCCAGTAGTTCTCATTTTTTAAAAACTCCACTTATAATTAATCCTGTTATGTTTGCTACACAGGGTACAGCGTTAGTAATTGAAATCATAATAGGCATATGTACTATTCTATCAGGTGTTGGCTATGGAATCAAGTGGTTAACAAAACATTACTTTGAAGAAATTAAATCACAATTTAAGCCAAATGGTGGATCAAGTTTAAAAGATCAGGTCAATAGGCTTGAGGAAAAAGTAAATGTTATATATGACCTTGTTATTAAAAACAAGGACTAGCCTTTCCAATTTTCATTAGCAAAAAACCACTGAGTCGAATATCTGTGTCCAGATTTTACCTCTAGAATTTCATGTATATATTTAGACTCAAAAGCAACAAAATCTCCAGCAACTGGCTTATAGATATACGGAGATTTAATATCACATTCCTCTGGTCTTTCTATAGCAACGTCGTCATCGTGAAACTTAAGTTCTCCGCCTTCAATATCATCATTCCAGTAGAAAATACCTGATATTGTGATAGGGCTTCCTCCACCCAAAGATATTCCTGGATGAGGCTGATATGTTCCTGTAGGAATGTCTGGATGAGGACCTAGGCTCATTCCTGGATCTCTTCGATCCATAGTTAAAAATGAAGTATTCATAAGGTCTGAATATTCTGGGTTTGTTATTTTTACATTTCTTTCACTTAATCTAAAATCTTTTTCTATTAATGGTATAACTTTTTTATGAACAGAATACATTTTTTTATGAACTGAAATAGGCAGCCAGTCCCTCAATTGTCTTACTGGTTCATCTGTACAAATGCTAGGACCCCATAGAGGTTCTTCAAAATATTGCATAACATCTAAAACAGATAATCTGTCTTCTTCGGACATTAGATTTTTATAAACTTTAATCATATATTGATTATAACATTGTTTTCTTTATATAATAGTAAGTATCTTTAGGGAAAGTCCCCCCCTCCCCCCATAGATTTTTTAGTTACATCTAATGGTGGAAGTGAAGATAATATCTCTAGTGCAAAGTCCCCACAAACCCTATAAGTACTATACCATAAACTATTTGTGACGTAAACAACTAATGTCCGTTTTGTCCTTTATGATATACTTTTAATGCTTGCCCCTTGATCCGTCTCTCATACCCACCGATCTTGGGGCAAGTCCATATTTGATGGTATAATCTTTCTATTATGACAAATCCATGTGCTCCCGAAATTTTTGGTGCTGATCCAGCAAACATACAGTGGAGAGTTGTACGTGGAGACACAGCAACATTACGTGTAGAGTTTTATCAAGATGACGAAGTTACCTATTACAACACAGACGGATGGACCTATAGATGCACGGCCTACGATCAGTTTGGAGATGTATTAGATTCTTTAAAGTGTGAAGCCGCTGATGGTTATGTAGACATAAAAGCAGATCCAGAAACAACAGAAAATTGGGGAAGCGGATATAAGTCAACAGTTGCAGAACTTCCATTTGATGTTGAGGTAATAATTGATAATGACACTGTGTGGACTCCAGTTATTGGAACAATTTATGTTTTGGGAGATATTACTCCAGGGAGTTTATAATGGCAGTTATTAAAATCACATCTCCAAGAACAGAACTACCACCAGTTATTAAGATTAATTCAAAAACTTTTAAGATAAGGAAGGTATAAAATGGCACAACACTCCATCGTAGAACTAACAAGCGCAACACCAGTAAGACTTACGCCAAATGGAAAACATGGCGGTATGGACATAACACTTCAAAATGTAAATGACACTGGGTACATTTACCTTGGAGGAGATGATACAGTTTCTTCAACTAATTATGGTTTTAGAATTATGCCAAACCACTCAATATCTTTTGAACTTCCAAGCGCTGATGCATTATATGCAATTGGATCAACAACAATGAACTTGGCAGTAATGCAGACTGGATTAGAGAGTCAGAACTAATGGCACGGTTTACACACCCTGGTATTGGTGGAGGTTCTGGAGGAACTGGTCCACAAGGAGATCCAGGACCACAAGGAGAACCAGGTCCTGCAGGCGCTAATGGTGCAGACGCATTATGGAATTTTGTTGGTGAATATAATAACGGAGCAGATTACAATATTGGCGATGTAGTTACATATGCTGGAGGAACTTATTACAGAGTCGGAGAACCAAATCCAGGATATCCACCAGGAACATCTTATTGGACAACAATTGCAGAACCAGGTCAAGACGGTGCAGACGGTCAAGATGCAAACTTAGACACTGGAACAACAACAATTAATTCTTACAATCCAGTTTGGAGCGGTACAGGATTAACTTTTAATAACACACCAGCAACTGGATCATACATTAAGATTGGAAATCTAGTTACTGTGCAAATTGATGTTTTATTTACTACTGTAACTAATTTTGGAACAGGACAATATTCACTTACTCTTCCTTTCCCTTCTAAATACCATACAGATGTTTATGGTGGATCAGTTCATAAAATTACAAACCAAGGAACAGATCACTATAGTCTTAAAGGACATTTGTCTGATAACTCTTCAACGTTTACAGTGTGGGCAATAGGAAGCAGTGCTGCAGATCAAACATTTAATCATAATACACCCGTTGGTATAGATACAGACGATAAATTCCATATGTCGTTTTCTTATATTTGTGAATAATATGGGATAATAACTCCATGCCTGTTTCTAAGTCTATGGATTTCCCTGGCAGCAAAAAATCTAGTTATGCTGCACAAGTTGTAGAAACTCAAACAACAAATACTGATATATTAATTAATTATGTACCTGTTCCTGGGCCTATGGGGCCACAGGGGCCTATGGGTCCTAAAGGAGATACGGGTCCTGCTGGAAAAGACGGCATTCAGGGTCCTAAAGGCGAAAGAGGACTACCTGGTAAGGATGGTCTAAGTTCGTTATCCTCCTCTGGTCAGCAGGCTGGCTGGGCAGCATACTTTAATCAAAATAGAAAGCCTATCGACTTAGGAGTTAATTACGGAGAAGATGGGTGGGTAAATGTATGGGTAGATTCAAAAGGAAGTAATACAAATGAAAAATATCTGCCAGAGGGATGCACAAGCCTTTGGAATGAGCATCAAAGAATGCTTAATTTTCATGGATTAAAGATAGGGTCTCAGGTATTTGTGACATATAATTTTGAACTTACAACAGAATCCAACAACACAGAGGTTTGGATAAGAACATTTTTCCCTAAATCAAATACGGAAATATCCCAGTTTGTAGCATCATTAAAATATCAATATGTATATAATATGTATGTAACTCAGAACTTTTATATAGAGGACAACGTTATGTGGAACTCTGGTGCTATTCCGCAAATTAGAACAGACTATAACGCTTCTGCAATTATGAATTCCATATACGTATCTGTGATATAATTTACGAGGAGGAACTATGGCATTTCCAGGAACATACAACATAAATTATTATAAGGGTGACACCTATGAATTTCGTGTATACCCTAAGAAACCAGACGGATTGCCGTTTCCATTAACAGCATATAACATCCCAGATGATCCTTTGACTACTGGCGAAGTAGAAGGAGTTATTTTTGCATTTGCACAAACAAGAGGTGGAAGCACAGCCCCAGGATGGCATAAGTGTTTAGCAAAAATTTCTGACGAGGGAGACTATGTTCTTTGTACTATTAGACCAGAAGATGGTTTACTAATGGACGCTTCTAAGGATTATGTATACGATGTACAGGTTAGAAAGCCAGGAGTAGATTATCCACAAGTATTAACTTTATTAACTGGAACTATAAGTATTACAGAACAGGTAGCAGATAAATAATGTCAGACGATGTATTAGTTTTAGGCGGACCAGACACTGTAAAAGTAGAAGTTGATTTTGGCGATAAAGGTGATCGTGGAAGTTTAATTTTTGTAGGTAATGGAAGACCAGATGTAACAGATATAGGGCAAGACCCAAATGTTTTTGATTTATACATAAATTTACAAAAGAGCGATACAGAAGAATATCTTATGCTGTATCAGTACACGTATGGTCTTGGAAGTTCTACTCCACAGTGGGAGCCTTTAAATAAACTAATACCAAATACTTATGATACGTTAAAAGAAATTAGTTTTCCAACTCAAAATTATTGCACCATTCCAATAAGTTTTATCAAAGACCCTTCCTATGTTGGTAATGTTGGGGTAGATAACTTTAGTGTTCAGGCAACATTAGCCACATCTGCTGGAAGACCTATTGCAAATTCAATAAAAACAGAAATTATTAATGATGGGTCTGTAGATGTTTTAAAGATTACATTTTATGCAAAGGAGTTTGATGGAAGTTCTTGGGTAGATATATCTGAATCAAGAACAGCCCACCTGCATATTTCGGTGGTATAATCAAGGGGGTGATCTAAGTGGCAGCAGAAGACATTGGTGGCTTGTGGAATACAAAGCAACCAGGATATGAAGATAAGGCTGATATACAAGCAGCGCTTAAGTTATTCCTGTATGGAAATTATAACTATGATGTTACCAATGAAGACCCTCAACAACTTTTAAACCCTTCAATAGCATACTATCTGCAACAACTAAAAAACAGGGTTGATGATCAGGAAGAGTTGGGCATTGGGTCTGACTATTTAACACTTGCACAAATACAGGCAATAGCACAGCCAACAGATGGATACATTGCCATGGCATCAGATTCAAGTGGATCAACTGTACAATCAACATATGGAATTGCACTTTATCAGAATGAAGCGCCAACAACAAACTTAGCAAATGGAATTGTTTGGATAGATAAAGATTCTGAAAATAAAGATATATATGTTTATGACACTTCTAGTTTTGTAAAAGTCGGAACATACACAGAAGCAAAAGGTGATTTAATTGTAGGTGCTTCAAGCGGAGTTACAGAAATACTTACAGTTGGAAGCAATGGAAAAGTTTTAACGGCAGACTCCAGTGCACCCCTTGGAGTTTCTTGGACAGACCTAGATTATGAAAATAATAAAAATATATCCTCAATTTATTTTGGAGATTATGCAGAAACAAGTTTAATTGGAATACATATTAATGGAGTTGCCGAAGACGAAGTTTTAAAAACAATATCTGGTGATGACTTAGAGTTATCAATAACAAAAAGTGCATCTTCTACAAAAACAAAGATAACATTTACAGGGGTATGTAGACCAACAACAGATACGAACAAAGAGGTATTTTTAGGTTTGCAAAGAAAAATTAATGCTGGTGCGTACTCAACAATAAATGTAGGCTTGGTATCAAAAGAATTTACAAGTTCTCATTTTGAATGGCTAGACACACATGGAGCAACAACTGGAGATGTTATAACATATAGATTAATTAATATTACTCCAAATGGTTATGTTGCAAATGTAATAACACAAAGAATCGGTGAAACTTCTGATACTTTCATAGTGGAGGAGATCTAATATGGCTCAAATTGCACCTCAAAGCAAAGTAGCATACATGTATGACGCTGGAGATAATAAATGGTATGCGATTGCTGGTGTAGCAAATACTAATGTTCCATACACATGGACACAGGCTCATATTTTTGGATCTACAGTAACAGCAAATGATGTTATAAAGGCAAAAGGTGGAGTAAATATATTTCAAAACCCTACTGCTAGAGATGCAGCAATAACTTCTCCAACAGAAGGAACTGTATGTTTTGTAGAGCAGACTAATGGCGGTACAGATATAAGTCAACTTCAATATTATAATGGAACTAAGTGGGTAGGATTACTTGATAGTGTTATATTTAATGAAAAAACATCTAACTACACCCTTGTTTTGGGAGATGCTGGTAAAACAGTAACTATTAATTCTGGTTCTGATACAACAGTAACTGTACCGTTAAACTCATCAGTTCCTTTTGAAATAGGACAAAGAATAGATGTTATTAGGGTAGGATCTGGGAATGTAACTTTCTCTGGTGCTACAGTGGATGTTATAATTAACAGCAAAAATTCTAATAAGAAGATTGCTGCAAGGTATGCTGGCGCTACTTTAATAAAATATGCAACAGACACCTGGGTGTTAATCGGCGATTTGACGGTGTAGGCATAAAATGTTAAATTCATTATGGGCATTTTTTGCAAAAGGAATGAATGCGGTTCCTAATTTAATTGGCTTAACAAAACTTCAAGCAAGAACATCTCTTCAAAATGCAGGGTTTAAATATGGTACCGAAACAGAAGAAGTTCAAGACAACGAAGCACTTACTGGTTTAGTAAAATCACAAGATGTTCCTGCAAATACATTGCTAGATTATGAAAGCACTGTTAATTATAAGATTCATTCATTTGCATTTACACCATTTGGTGTTTTTGGTTTTTCTCCATTTGGCGTTTTTGGTTTTTCCCCATTTGGCGTTTTTGGTTTTTCCCCATTCGGAGTATTTTCGTTTGTTCCAGAACCATCGTTTAACTTCATGCCACCATTTGGTGTATTCGGCTTTTCTCCATTTGGCGTGTTTTCATTTGTTCCAGAACCATCGTTTAACTTCATGCCACCGTTCGGCGTGTTTGGCTTTTCTCCATTTGGGGTATTTTCATTTACGCCAGAGCCATCGTTTAACTTTATGCCACCGTTTGGCGTATTCGGATTCTCTCCGTTTGGAGTATTTTCATTTACGCCAGAACCATCGTTTAACTTCATGCCAGCGTTTTCTGTATTCTCATTTACACCAGAATCATCGTTTAGCGTATTTAGTTTTACCCCAGAATCATCGTTTAGCGTATTTAGTTTTACCCCAGAGGCAACATTTAACTTTGCCCCTTGGGGATAAAACATTTAATTAATGTGGAAATTTATTTAACCACTCTTGTGTTCTTGGGGTGATACCTTTCCAGGCAATCCAATTTTCACCACCGTTAGACATATGAAACGCAACTTGAGCATTCAATACTGGATTAAATAACTCATAGTTTGATTCTAACTTAAACTTATCTCTACGCTCAGGACCAAGGTCGCCAATCATATTTATTTGAAATAAGCCATAAGAACTATCTCCAGTTCTTTTACTAAGGTTTAGCGCCATTGGTCTACCGCCAGATTCTTTTTTAGCAATAGCCCAAGCCTCCTTTAGTTTTTGACCTTCAAACCCTACTAAACGTAGTAGATTTTTAAGGTCTTTGTCAGATAGATTTACAGCATTTTTGTATTTTTCTAACTGATCTTCTTTAGCCTCAGAAACACTTTTGGCCACTTGCGTGGCCTCTACTATTTCTTCAAGCACGATAGGTTTACTATCGTCTAATCGGTTTTCAGAAGCATTAGCCACGTTTGACCAAACGGAAAACATAGCCAATATGCTGAGTGTGCCAATGATATTCTTGTTATTATTCATAAAAGTAATCATAGTTTCCTCCTTAGAAACGAATGACACCTTTTTAGGGGTGCCATATTACTTCCTAGTATAACACAATTTAGGCCATTTAGTCAAATAATGATATAATTGTTTTCTATGGCCGATATAACAGATAATTATGGTTTAAAGTTTCCAGAAGCAACAGATTCTGTAAATGTTCATAATGATATTAAAAAATTAGCAGACTCTGTTGATTCAGCCCTACAATCTTTAGATGTATCTAATGTTAGAGTTAAAGTTATTAATAAAACACAAGATAATATTGGCGCTGGTAGACCAGTATATGCAGCGACTTGGTTTAATCCTGAATTAAATCAGGAAAGAGGACAGCATGACGGTAGAACAGTTATTAAACCTTTTACTTCAGAACTTTCAGATAATTATCCGTTTTTAGGATTAACTAAAACAGAGATAACTGCAAATGGAGGAATTGGAGAGGTAGTAGTTTCTGGAGTTTTATCTGGACCAGGAATAAATACTTCATCATTTCAAGCAGGTGATTTATTATATGTAAATTCTTCTGGAGCCTTAACAACAACTGCAACTGGCGGAGTAATCGGGGTAGTTGGACTATCATCCGTTAATGATGGAGTAATAGTTATACAAGCAAAAGGAAATGGAACTTGGGGAGCATTGAAGGCTGGATTAGCCTAATATGATATAATCACAACATGGCAAATTTTCGTGGATCCGCTTCTTCTTATGATATAGGTGAAAAACCACCTACAGTTATTTGGACTGTTGTTCGTGGAGATACATCTGGTTTTAAAGTTTATGTTGTTGATGATGCTGGAGAACCATTAATTATTCCAGATTGGAATATTAATATGAAAATTAAAAGACCTAACAATACATCAGACCTTGGAGTTATTACGGACGACGCCACATTAGTTATGGAATTAAATCCAGAAGCAGACGCTGATGATTTGGTTGGAGAGTTTACTGTTTGGTTAACTTCAGATCAATCAGTAATTTTAGAAACAGGGGACATCTTTGATATTCAATTATCTGATGCTACAAGAGTCTGGACAGTTTGTCAGGGTAGCATGAAGATACTTGAAGATGTAACTGATTAATGGCAAGAGCAACACTATCAACCATACAACATAAAACCAAATACATTAAACCACTTGACTATTCTGTAAAACAAATAAACCTAATTGCTCCAACAGCAACAATCAAACATGACTTGCCCTTTAGGGTAAGGTTTAAATCTATAAATATTGAAGGGTACAGTTCTTCTAATCCGCCACCAATTCCACTACAAGTTATTGGTTTTAGCAACTGGATTCTTTAAAATATAAAAAAGGAGTTATAATAAGGCCATGGCAAAAATATCAATTCCAACATTGAAAACAAAATTTCAAACTGGTGATCGTCCCACACAGCAGGACTATGAGGATTTAATTGATTCAGCCTCAGCCCGTTCAACAGATCTTGGTTCAATGGGTAATAATGAAAACACAATCTCTGGCATTGAAAATGCTACTGTGATTGACAATTTTGACGCCACCGAATGGCGTATGGTTAAGTATCTTGTTTCTATTGCAAAAGTAACTGCAGGAGATAACAAATTTTACGCAACAGAGTTGACCATTTTGGTAGACGGTACAAATGTAAACGTCTCTGAATATGGCACAATAGACAATGATGGGAATATTGGCACCGTTAGCGTCTCTAGGGTAGGTAATACAGTTTCATTAACTGTTACACCAGACCCAACAATTAAGCCAGTCACAGTTCGTTACGCACGAATTGGACTTAAGGCATAAACAAGGAGATAATAAATGGCAACAGTAAATAAAGACTTTAAAGTAAAGCATGGTCTTATTGTTGAAGGCACAACAGGTACCATCGACAATTTTGACATTCTTACAAAGAAGGAAGACGACCAAGATTATATTATTGGTCTCATTGGTGGATCCTCAGATTCAGCAAATACACCAAACACAGTTGTAAAGCGTGATGGCTCAGGCAACTTTGCTGCTGGAACAATAACAGCAGACCTTGTTGGTGATGTAACTGGTACAGTTTCTTCACTTTCAAACCATGATACAGATGACCTTTCAGAAGGTGCATCAAATAAATATTTTACAGATGCAAGAGCAGTAACTGCAAACACTGGTTTGTGGGATACAATTGGTGCAGCAGCAGATGCTGAGGCAGATGCAATTCTTGCAGCACAGCAATACACAGACGGAGAAATCTCTGACGAAGTAATTGCTCGTGATGCAGCAATTCTTCTTGCTAAGAATGATGCAATTGCAGATGCAGCATCAGATGCTACAACAAAGGCTAATGCAGCACTTGCAGATGCCAACTCTTACACAGATGATGAAATTGCTGCTGAGGTAACTCGTTCAAACAACTATGCAGATGCAGCAGCACTTACTGCAGAAAATAATGCTAAGGCATATGCAGATGGTCTCTCATCTGGTCTTAACTGGAAGGCAGCAGTAAATCTTCTTGCAACATCTAACGTAAATGTAGCAGGAGATTTTGTAGGTGCAGTAATTGATGGTCACGCACCACTTGATATTAATGATGCTGGATATCGTTTGCTTCTTACAGGACAAACAACTGATTCTGAAAATGGTATCTGGGAACTTTCTGCTTCTGGAGCAACACTTGTTGCTTCACGCCCAGCAGATGCAGACGCTTTCTCTGAATTAGTAGGAGCAGCAGTCTTCGTAATGGAAGGCAATAACTATGCATCAACAGCATGGGTACAGTCTGATCATTACTTAGCATCTTTTGCTGGTCAAGATTGGACACAGTTCTCAGGTCAAGGTACATACCTTGCTGGAAACGGTTTAACACTTGATGGAACAACATTTGAAATTGATACAGCAGTAACCGAAACTGTTGTTGGTTCACAGGCTAAGGCAGACGCAGCAGAAGATGCAGCAATTGCTCATACAGATGCTCGTGAAATTGCAATTACCTCTGCATATGAAAATTATGCTGATGGTGTAGCACTTACTGCAGAACAAAATGCAAAGGTTTATGCAGACGGATTGGTTGCTGACGAAGTAACTGATCGTAATGCTGCAATTAATAATGCAATCAATGCACTTACCACAACAGACATTGAAGAAGGTACAAACCTTTACTACACTGCTGCTCGTGCTAAGGCAGAGGCAGCAACACTTCTTGCAAATGCAACGAAGACAAATATCATAATTACAAAGGATGGATCAGATAATCTAACAATCACTGCAGAAAACGGTGTTGCAGATTCTGATACAGACGATCTTGCAGAAGGAACAACAAATCTATACTTTACAGATGCTCGTGCAGTTTCTGCTCTTGAAGCAGTTACTCCAGACTTCCCTGCAGTAGATATTGCTTCTGTAGCAAAGCAGGTAGCAGCACAGGCAACTGTCGCAACTGCAAGCACAAGCACAGCAGTTTCATGGACTAAGGCAGACTTCCGTTCTGCTGAATTCCTTGTTAAGATTGCAAACGGAACACATACAGAGGTTTCAAAAGTTATCTTAACACTTGATACATCAGACAACGTCGCTATTACAGAATACGCAATGGTTGGAACAAATGGTTCACTTGGATCAGTTTCAGCAGACGTATCTGGAGACGATGTTCGTCTTCGTGTTACAACCGATAATAACAACTCAACAGTTGCTGTTGTTGGAACGCTTTTAAAGTAAAAAAATAAATGAAAAGGGAGTGGTAGATCTTGGCAACAGTAGATAAAGATTTTAAAGTCAAGAACGGACTAGTCGTCACAAATGGCGGTAGTTTTGGAGGTGCTGTAGTAGTAGGAACACCTACAGATAATAATCATGCAGCAACTAAGCAGTATGTAGACTCATTGACTGGATCAATGGCTGTCGGGACTACCCCTCCCTCTTCACCATCAAATGGAACACAGTGGTTGGATACGTTAACCAATAGAGTTAACTTTTATTATAACGGTGTTTGGTATACACAAGCAACGATAGATGATACACAAAACCTTCCACAGCATATTCACGATACAGCAATCGATGGAACTGGCTTCATAGTGTCGCAGTTCTACGATGGAGCATCATTTAATAGCCCACAGGGTGTAGGTTTGGATGCTGGAGGACCATCAACAACTGAATGGACTTTGGTATTCGATGGAGGTAGTGCTGTAGATAATTTCAATTAAAAAATTGATGTTATAATTGGCACAGAAATAAACTGGTAGAAATACCATAAGGAGAGAATAAAATATGGCAACAAGAATGCAGCAACGCAGAGGAACTGCAGCACAATGGATTGCAGCGAATCCAACTTTAGCAGCAGGAGAAATCGGATTTGAAACCGATACCAACCAGTTCAAAATTGGAAACGGGTCTTCGGCATGGTCTGCTCTCTCTTACTTTAAAAATTTAGATGGCCTTGATGGAGTTGGCGGATTAGTAACGCTTAATGCACAAGGTATGATCGATATCGCATTAATACCACAGGGTGTGGCATTAGATGCAGAGTTAACTCAGTATATAGAAGATCACAATGACGAAACAACAAGCGTACATGGAATCTCTAATACAGCAAACCTTGTATATCAAGTAGATCTATCAAACTCAGTAAATGAAGCAATTTCATTAGAAGTAAATAATAGAAATGATGCAATTTCTGATGCCATAGGGCAAGAAGTTTTAAATCGTGCAGATGCAATTTCTGATGCTATCGCACAAGAAGTATTAGATCGTAATACTGCAGTTTCAGATGCAATTGCTTTAGAAGTTTCTGCTAGAGATTTAGCAATCGATAATGCTATTGCTCAAGAAGTTTTAGATAGAGATGCTGCTATAGGAAATGAAATTGCAACAGAAGTTTCTGATAGAAACTTGGCAATCGATACAGCAATTACTACTGAGGTTTCTGATAGAAACGATGCAATTAGCACAGCAGTAGGAAATCACAGTTCTGATACAGCAGACGTTCATGGAATTCCAGACACATCAGCACTTGCTACAAAGACATATGCAGATAACGCAGCCTCAGCAGTAGGCTTATCTGCTACAGCAGACTTAACTGCTCATAATGTAGCAACTACAAACGTACATGGAATTGCAGATACAGCAGCACTTGCTACAAAAACATACGCTGACAATGCAGTTTCAACAGCAGTAGGAGCCTTAACAAAGTCTTCAGTAGGACTTGCAAATGTTGATAACACATCAGATGCTAACAAGCCAATTTCAACTGCAACACAGTCTGCTCTTGATCTTAAGGCACCATTAGCATCACCAACATTTACTGGAACAGTATCTGGAGTTACAAAGGCTATGGTTGGTCTTGCAAATGTTGATAATACAGCAGATGCAGACAAGCCAGTATCAACTGCTACACAGACAGCACTTGATGCAAAGGCTTCATTATCTGGTGCAACATTTACGGGTTCAGTAGAAATTGATCAAAACCTTACAGTTGACGGAAACTTAACTGTTAATGGTACAACATTTAATGCAAGTTCAACATCTATCGTAATTGAAGATAATATGGTTCAACTTGCTCATCAAAATGCAGCAAACACCGTAGACCTTGGTCTTGTTGTAGCATA
>Ga0129333_10002402_pt1 | contig 17404 bp, 16 predicted proteins | sample CPB6_08_DNA_FD_94474 | JGI IMG/M metagenome (GOLD analysis project Ga0129333, IMG submission 94474) | Freshwater to marine salinity gradient microbial communities from Chesapeake Bay, USA - CPBay_Sum_0.6_0.8_DNA | ecosystem: Environmental > Aquatic > Marine > Coastal | place: USA: Chesapeake...
GGCAGTTGCTTGACTACAACCTTAGGAGGAAGAATGTAACCACCCTCAACAAGTTCAGGGGCAGGAACATTACACAGCACCTGGCCATAAACATCTCCCCAGTTCATTCCTGGTTTCGATGGAGTAAGAGAATGTTTCGGAGTCGCAGTAAAGAAATAAGCACGATCAGCAATAGCACTGAAGTGCTCAGTAGCAGGAAAGAAGTTACGCTTAACACTATTGTGTGCCTCATCGAAGTAAATATTATTCACCTCAATATCTGCTTGATGAATACGATCAAGCGAATTGTAGGTGGTGAAGATGATAACATTCTCACCAGCTGTGCGAGCAGTGTTAGCAAACAGGTGAATCTGTTCGGGTTTAGTGCTGCTGAAGTGATGAGTCTCACCGCTGTGAACGTGCATCACATGAGTATTGGAGGTATCAATAATCTCCAGAAACTCAGAGCACAGTTGCTCAGCAAGAAGAATGCGAGGAGCAACAACAACGGTAGTCATTCCGTTGTCAATATACTTACAGTTCTCAACAATATCCTGAATCATACAGATAGTCTTGCCGCCGCCAGTAGGAACAATAATTTGTCCCTTATCATAGGCAAGCATACGATTCAGGATGCGTTGCTGATGTGGGCGAAGAATAACCAAGTCAATGTCCGTTTCAATATGGCTAATATACAGAAAAAAACCGCCCCCGTCAAGGGGCGGTGTACAGCTCAACCTCCGTCCACCTGGCATCCTACCAGGGCGCCTCCAACAATTCCCAAAGGAACTGCCCAGAGTCTTCCTTCTTGTCTAGACAAAACAGCAGCAGCTCCACCACCTAAGATACCACCAAGAACAGAACCTTCGATACAAGAATTGTTATCTACATCAGAGTGATAATGTCCACCTCTATGTCTTGGATATGAAGAGTAACCACAAGGAACATTTTCCTTGATAGTTTTTACAGTTCCTCTTCGATAGTTACCATCTGAATCATAGTAACCTGGTTGATAGATTTCCCTATATTTGGTACAAACCTCATAGGTATTTCTTTGTCCCGTTGGAAAAAATCCACCAGCAAATGCTGGTGTCTGAATAAAAAATGGGATTAAAAGTAGAGCAAAGGATTTCATTTGAGTAAAGGATTAACTCCTACAATAGTGGCTTTAGGGTTTCTGGCAATTGCTGTTTCTCTAGCATCTTTGGCATTGGTGGCATGAACTTCTTCGGTAAAGACCTTGCCACCAACGTATAATTTAACTTCCCATTTCATAATCAGATTTCTTGATTTTTGATTTTTCTCACAAGATACTCGGCAAATTCTTCCATTTTATCTGGGTGAATTGCTCTTATTCCTGCGTCTTTAACCGCATTTTCCATAGAAATAATCTCTTTTTGGGAAAGACTTTTATTCTTGGATGGAAGAGTCATGAGATGATCCCGAATGATTACATTGACATGATAACATGTCTATTTTCATTTATCTATAAACTTAATAATTTCTTCGGGATTGCTTCAAGAATCTTTATCTTTTTTCAAAAATTTACGGACTTTCTTAAGGTCTTTAAGTTCTTCCTTAATCCTTTTATAGGCTGTTTCTGAATCAATTTTATCTCCCATTTCAAGAGCGATAATAATGTCAACTCTGGTTCCAAAGTGTGACAGTGCTTTTTCAAAACAGTCTAGATCTTCGTACATCAGTAAAGATTTTCTTCTTGATCAGTTTCGATTACCAGATCAGAGGTAGGATAAGCAACACAAGTCAATACAAATCCTGCTTCAATCTGATCATCATCCAAGAAGGATTGATCGCCTTGATCAACAGTTCCAGAAACAATTTTGCCAGCACAAGATGAGCAAGCACCAGCACGACATGAATAATTCATATCAACACCTGCTTCTTCAGCAGCGTCGAGAATAAACTGATCGCCCTCAACTTCAATTACGTTTTCGGTTCCATCAGCAGCGCGAAGAGTAACACTAAAAGTCATTTTTCTCCTAAAGAATAGTTGCTTAACGCATCGTTACGTTCTGAGATATTATATATCACAGGATGAATGTTGTCAATTTTTGCTTCCATTCTGTTTTCACATTCATACAAAGCATTTGTCATTTCAATGTTTTCTAATTCCAGAACTTCAATACGTTCTTGTAGCTCTAGAATCTTATCTGCTAACACAAAAACTCCCCCATCTTGAAGATTCACTTTTTCTGATGGGGCAAATAATCTGCGAATGAGATTTAACATCGAAGGAAGCACATAAACTCTACTATCTATCTTACGTCTGTAATTACAACAGGCAAGATTTCTTTATTATTTGTAATAATTTTATTGAGTTTTTCTAAAGCAGCAATAACTTCTGGAGTTTCATCCCATTCCCAGGAATTACCATTTTTATCAACAAATGTGCGAATTGTCATAGTTTTCCACCTACGGTGCCATCATATGTCATTGTATCATCAGGCCATCCTTCTTGACAACCTTTCAAATAGAATCGTGTGCCAGAGATACATCCTTCTTTGTCTAAAGCATAGACCAGACCATGACCATCTTTATGGAAGCTTTTCCATGCTCCATATTTTGTTGGCTCCACATAGAAGACATCATCAATTAGTTCTTGATTTTGTTTTTGACTTTTTGATTCCGATTGCTCCTGTTCCTTTGAGTTTTCTGGCATATTCGTTTCTGTAGTCTTCATATGGAAAGTATGCGTTGTGTTGTAATTTCTTTTTACCTTCCTTTATATACCACTCTAAGGCATAAGGAAAAGTTTCATGAAATGGTTTTATTGGAGTCTCATCAACTCTTCGAGTTATCATGATGTAGAAGTGCTAGTTGCCGTTTAAGTTCAACTTGAAGAGTTATCAAATGATAACTCAAGTATCGTTCATACTCATTTTCCTGAAACAATTTGGTGAGATTATCAACTTGCTGAAGAGCAAGAATCAACTTCATTTTTTTGTTCACTTGATGATGTCCCAGTTGTCATCAGCAGTCTCTTTCATCCAGAAAAAGTATTTTCCAGAAATAGATGCCAAAAACACCTGACCATCTTCACGTTTTTCTACACGACAAGAATGAAGAGAATCCATCAAATTAGCAAAACGGTTTTTTGCTTTCTTAGATTTAGGTTGAACGCAAATGAACTCAGTCTTCATGTGATTTTTTGATTCCTGGCTAGTATAGGGCAAAAGAAAGGGGTCTTGCGACCCCCTGTGACAGTTCTTCAACTGGACAGACGTTTGATGTCTTCATCAAGTTGACGCAAAACACCCTCTAGAGTATATGCTCCAGTAGCATTTTTACGTCGTTCCATTTCTTCTTCAACCTTTTTGGTGATTGAAGCATGACGGCGAATCTCTCCACCCATAGACATCATATTTTTAGTTTGACTCATACAAAACTGAAGCTGCATGAGTTCAATATCATCAAACTCAAGCATTTTGAAACTCCGCATTAAGGGAAGAATAGTCGTTTACATTAGATCCAACAATCTTTGTAATGATTTCTTTAAAGACAATATGACGTGCTTTGAGATTCTCTCCACTCATGCCATTACAACACTCTTTGAAGATTTTATCCTCGTCACCGCAGACAAACGTGCGGCTTTTGTTGATATAAGCATTGTTGTGAAGTTCAACAGCATCAACAGCTTGATCGTAGGTATCGATACCATTACACATCATCCAGTAAAGATTTTGAACTGCGGAAGAACGAGTCAGAATCTTTTCATCGAGAATGTTTTCTTGAATCATGAGTGTGATAAAATCCATCAACTCAATAAACTTATCAGAGTAGAAGTTTTTATCATTTTCTGAGAGAAAATCACTCTTGTAGAGTTTGTTTTTTGTAGTTTGACTAACACCATGATAGGTAGTTTCGTTCAAAATCTCATCGATGGTGATTGCTTGAATAGTCATATCAAGACAATCAGCAATCCACTCTTCACCACGAAGGCGATAGCGATGATCTTTGAACAGTTTTGCTAGCAAAGAACTGGTTTCATCAGCAATATTTCGGACATACTCAGCCCATGGGGTAGAATAAGCATTCCGAAGCTCTTGTCCATTCAGAGGAACACCACTATTCACGTTCTGAAAAACTTCAGACATACCTTCAAGGGTAATCTGAGTATAGAGACTGATAGCAGCTTGTCGTGATTGAAGAATTTCACGAACTCGTTCAGGAAGCTCAGAAAACGTTTGCTTTCCTTTGCGAACAGTAAAGGAAGTGATAGATCCGTTCACTTCATCAGTAATATATTCATACTTTCCTTCAGGAATCGTAAAGGTGTCATCAAACAGAGACTGAATGAAACACATACGATTGTTTCCATCAAGAATCACATACTTGTATCCTTCGCTGAGGAACTTCTTGAAGAACTTATAGGTGGGACTGTCGCATTCACCAGCAAGTTCAAGACGTGCGATACAAGATTTTACGTCAACAAGAACATAAGAACCTTCAACCCGATTCATCAGGATTGATTGAAAGAACTTTTTCCTATCTTCTGCTTTCCATGCGATAGGACGTTGGAATTGACGAGGGGCATTAAATGCTCCAAATTTTTGAAGCATATAAGCATAGTCCATGAGGGTGATTCGTTCCTTCAGAGGGACAAGAAAATTCTGGGTGTTGTTCATTTAGAAAAAAGAAAAAGTAATTTTTTGCAATTTTCTTCAATATGTTAGAAGAACTTTGCGACACTAAACGGTGTATTGTCTAGTGTGTTGGAGTGGAAATCCCTCACCAACAGGGCCAATATAGGGCATTTAGAGGAAGGAGTCAAGGCTCCCAACCAGTTCGGAAGTTGTCACAGTATCTTCAATGAGTCTATTTCCAAGCACTCGAACCATCAAATCAAGTGAAATCTGCTGTGGACGTTGTTTCCATCCATACCACTTACTTTTCTTACCTTTATCATGCGGTGGCTCTTTTCCTACGGAAAAATACTGCTCCGCAGTTACATCATAAACATTCTCGCCATCTTGTAACCACCAATGTTTTTCTTCACGATAATCTTCTCCACTCATTGGAACTAACTTATCAGTGTCGATAAGATAAAACAGTGCCTGACTTGCGTGATAGCAATGTCCATACATCTTATTTGTTAGAATATCATTTGGATACAATAGTTTCTTTCTTCCGCCAAGCAAATCTGGAGTTAGATTATTCCGAATCAACTCCATAACTTCTTGTATTCTGTTGTATTCAAAAGGTTCAAAAACTAATGTGCGAGTCTGAAATATTTCTTTGTCCCTATATCTGTGTCGTTCAACTGTTTTCATAGAATACTTAAAGAAATATTTAGCTCCGTTCTTATGAACCCAGACAAGCCAGATTCTACTGAGATATTATGAACTTGTCAAGCGATTGGGGAAAGAATACACAAAGTCATTCATTCCCAGGTATTCGTTATAGAGTTGTTCTTCCATCAAACGTGCTTCTACCTCCCATGGTTGATCAGAATAGTCCGTCTCCGTGTGATCTATGCCCTTCCAAAGGCGTTTGCCGTGCTTATCCTTAAGATTACCCATAACGTGCTGATAAACGTGCCAGAGTTCGTGAAAGAGGGTCTGGAGGTATAGATCAGAGTTCATTTGATTGTGTAGTTCAATCTCAAACTCTCTTGGACGCCAATCACAATCAGTAACAGAACACCATCCATAAACACCTTCTCGTGCCAAGCCACGATGATTCACAGTAATCTCAATCTTGTGACGTGGTAGATATTTTGAGATGAACCAATCTACAGCATTCTGACAACGGCGTTTGCTGTAGTTATATCCGCTAGTGTATAATGTGAACATCAGAAGAGTGCGTTGAAAACAACTTCAGAGACCTTTGTAGTCCAGTGTGTGACCCATACAAAGGATCCGACAAAAATTAATCTCTCTAAGTTGGAGTACCTCATCGGTTTGTTTCGTATGTGGCTACTATAAAACCCCCAGCAGCGAACTGTGGGGGTCAGTGGACAGTTTTTAAAGTGTCCCTATCAGAAAAGTGTGGTTACATCCGATCCAAAAGATGTTGTGGTTGAATCAGAGCTGAATGAAATGCCAGAAGAAGTCGAACCAGAACTAAAACTAATCACTTCATCATCAGCAGGAGTAGCATCAAAAGTCACCATTGGTTCTTCTTCAACAACATCAGAAGTTTCTACAGACTCTTCAGCAACTGGTGTGCTTTCTGCGGTGCCAGATGGTACAGTAATATCAGCAAAGGGCCCAAAAGGTGCTGGTTCAACATCAGTTACTTCACCACCAAAATCATACAGATGAGTTGCTGCTTCTTCTGCGGTATCAAAAATCAAGCGATTTGCGGGATCACTAGTCCAATGATGGTTTCCATTGTAATAAATGATTTGATCTTCACCATTTTCATTGGTTGCGTGAACTTTAGAAATGTAAAAAGACATGATAAAAAGTTAAGACTCCACCAGTTTAATGGACCTGGTGGAGTCTGTCAAGTGGTTTATCTGGCGTTTGATTGTCCTCCGTAGAGGTTGATACTTGGTGCTTCTGCCCAGGCTGCGTACACATATGTTTGTCCACTGGTGTTCCATCCTCCCTGGTCAGCATCACTTACTCTTGGTTTAAACCCATTTGATAAGAAATCAACACCAAAAGTTGATGATGTTGCTTCTTTATCCGCAAGGTTTGCCCAAAGTCTCTTACCAACATAATTTGTTGGATTTCTAGCAGCATCATGCATGATCCAAGAGTCTGTACTAATTCCCTTTATCATTATCCATCTAGGCCTAAAGCCAAGCCAAACAAAGGATCCATCACTTTGAGTGCCATTTCCAACGTATGAACCAAATTTACTGAATCCGGGGATTTCTGTCCATATATATCCTACAAAACCATCATTTGCTGGACCATTAGTTAAGTAAGAGTGTCCTTGAATTGACCCACCACTTCTACCACCAAAGCAAAATAGAGAAGAAGTTGGTTCAGTGTTATTAAAAGGACCATCAAATGTTCCCTCTGCGAGAGTTTGATTAAGTTCAAGTTTTTTTGTTGCTCCAATACTTTGATGATAAACTCCCCAGTCAACTTCATTTGTACCAAGAGTACTATCTCTATTTTTAAAGATAGCAAATGCTGGTTTTCTACCTAACCCGTGAGAAATAGTTGCTCCTCCCTCTGCCAAGTTTGCCGTGTAAGTTATGATACTAAATCCTTGCTTAGTTCCAATAGAAGCACCAGTGGGAGTAATACTTCCACCATTTAATCCAGCTGCGGCCGCAGTTGAGTAACCTACATCATCTTTCCAGAATGAATATCCGCCACCACTTCCACCTGCTTTCCAACACCAGGCAACCATATCACTTCCACTTGTATTTGACCCATCACCATTACTGTTAGATCCTTGACGTAAGTCAAATCCCTGTGCGGTAAATTTATCAATAGTTCCATACTGATTTACTTGCTCTTGACTAGCATTATCGCTAAAAAGAACCCTGGTGCTACCACGAACAGAATCTGCTATACGGTGAGAATAATTATTAGTGCTAGAACGATCTTTAATCCACACAAGATCTGGTTTAAAGCCAACAGTTATACTTTGTGATGTTCCGTTACCAGTGAAAAGAATGGAGTTGAAATTTTGATCAGGGCGGGAAATAATACTCGTAGATGTTCTGTTGTTTTGATCAAAAGCACTATAACCAGAAGGAATTGATTGAGTGAATTGTGATTCTTTAAATCTCCAAGTAAAGTTTCCTGTTCCTTCAGAGCTTCCATCACTAACTGAGAAGTAATATGGGTATGCTGTCAGACCACTAAATGCTTGTCCCTGAGAAGCCCCATTCTTATAGAATGTAAGAGTTCCATTATCACCGTCATAAGCAACACCAATAACATCTCCAACAACATATGATGCGGGTGACCCAGCATCACCCCCATTATTTTGGAAACTTCCAGCGGAATAATATCCATAACCGTATGCACCTTGCCCAACATTATTTGTTGTGACATGTCGTCCCTGAGTTATACCTATAACTGCTCCAGAAGAACCAGCAGTCCAAACACACTCAGCATACCATTTTCCTTTTCCCATTCCATCATTTGCTCTGACAGTTCCAGTACTGGATGGCGTAAGAACTGATAGATTTGAATTTGAATAAGTGCTAGATGTGCTATAAGTTCGGTCTAACTTAACATCCAATATTTTTGTTGTTGAAGTATTAGCAGCATTTAATGGTAAGAAACCCTCTGGTGGAGCATACTTGAAGGGTTTTTGACCGAAGTTTGATACAACAGAACTCCCCGAAACATTATGTACCGTAAAAAAGTACGGTTCGCTCATTGCCGCTGTAAACCATGCATTTGTGCCTGCGTTTGGATTCCCGTTGTTAAACCATATGCCATTAACACCGAACCACATTCCTCCGGTGTTAGCATCAAATGCAATCATCCCTATTGAGTTATTTTCAACAGCAGTAGCTGTACCATTCCAACCACTGTTGTTATAAACACGACCGTAATAAGTTGAATTGTTAGTTAAAGCAAAAGCGTATTCATTAGCACTGTTGCCGAAATCATCACTCTTAACGGGAGATGAAGCCGGAGCTAGTCCGATACGAGGACTGGCGGCACCGGAGTTTTGTGCTGTAACTTGAAACTCGGCATACCACTTGCCGCTTGTCATACCAATCGTTGCTTTAATTAAATCATTAACCCCTGCTGAATTTGCAGTATTAAGATTTCCATTTGATAATGTGACATTGGGGCCTTTGTCTAATGGATTCAAAGTAGCATAACCACTCTGATTTCCTCTTACTGTATCAATATCAACAGTGAATGGATTTAATTTGGTTGCTGTTGCGTTTCCATTTGCGGAAATTGGATCTGTGAGAACAACACCATCAACTTTAATATAATAAAAATCAGCACCACCGCCAGCATTAACAGCAATTGATAATGAAGTCAAAGTTCCCGAACCACTTACAACGGTCACCTCTTGAGCCCCATTATACAATGTATAAGAACCAAATCCAGCACCATTAACATTAAATCCCATTGGACTTCCACTTCCAGTGTTAACCTTAACTACAATACTACTTGAATAACTAATTGGAGTCGGGGGAGTAAAAGTAAATGAAGCACTGGTTGTAACCTGACTAGTGTTTGTGGTATCATTATCAAAAAGTTTATTAACAGTATAACCAGCACCCGTAAATCCAGATGCATAATAACTCCACACAGTTCCATCATTAACACCACTAATATTTGGAGATATAGAAGCAGCACCTGCTATCGTATTTGACTGACAACACAACAACTTAGTGTTAGTTATACTTGTGAGTGGTGATGATGGTGGTGTGAAGTTTGATTTGTAGAGTCCAGTACCCTTAATCATTCGGAAGTTGGAAATAAAGCCTTGAGCATCCGACTGAGCACCACCATTTGCAGATCCAATCGTAAGAGTTGTATTACTAAAGTTTGTTGTATTAGATACACTCGCAATTTCTAAACCATCAATAAATCCCTTAAGAACTCCATTAGTTCTGGATATGGCAATATGGCACCATTTGTAAGCAGGAACAATACCAGCACTAAAGATTGATCCATCACTGTATAGTGCCAATCCTCTTGATGTTTCAAGAACAGCTAGGTTAAATCCTGTGGCACTTCCACCTGCTCCACGGTAAGAGAAGATATTATGATTATCCGCACTTCTCACTGTGAGATTTACGAAACATTCAATAGTAAAATCTCCAGAACCAACAGCAACATCAGAAGAAGTTAATTCTAAGTAATCATCAGTTCCATCAAAAGCAACAGCACCACCATCAATACTTGGTGGTAATGCTAGGTTGGATCTATAAGAAACACCAGAAGGACTATCAGGAACTATATCTGGGTCTGTGGATGCTGGTATGAAGTTACTGGTGTATTTTGCGACACCTTTGTATACTCTTACATCTTGAATATATCCATTCCAAGTTTCTGTTCCATTTGTATAAACTGCACCAATAACAAATACATCTCTTGTTAAGTTTGAGGTATGACGTCCATTTGCGACTTGATTTCCATTAATATAAATCTTTGTTGTTCCACTACTTCTTACAACTGCAATATGATGCCAAGTATTTGGTTCATATATTCCTGAGGTTGATATTATCGGAGTTCCACTACTTGTTGTATAATCAAATAAATCAAATCCTTTGTTAGTTACATGATCATATGTTATTAGTATGGATCCACTCGCACCCCAATTGGTTGAAAAGATTGATTTATTATTTGTATCTGAGTTTGCTGGATAAACCCAACCTTCTATTGTAAAGTCACCAGTTCCAAAAGTAAAATCAGAACTACTAGAAGCAGTTACATAATCTCCTGTTCCATCAAAGTAATAACTTCCTCCATAGAAGTTACCTTGAGCATATGAAGCAACCGCATTAACTGATGAAATTGTTTTACTACTTCCACCACCTCTAACCAATGAAGACAAATCAGTCGTAACACCAACAAGAGGAAGTGCTAATACATTGGATCCAGAAACTTCTGATCTTGTTGCGTGTGTGTTGTATAATGGACTAACGGGATCTACAAGAACAACACCATCAACCTCTACTGCATAAAGTTGAGTTCCTTGATTAGCACTTGCGGTAATTGTAAATGTATTGACAGTTCCTGTAAAAGAACCAATTGTATACCATTGTTCAGCAGCAAAGCTTACACCTTGATCTACCCCATTAACGGAAACACTTCCAGTTCCTCCATTTCCTTGATAAAGATACATTCTTAACTGTGAAGATACTGTAAATGATGGTCCACTATATGTCATAGTGCCATTTCCAGTATTCATTCTAACATTTGTTGAAGTGCTTCCATCAAAAGCAAGTGGGAAGGAATTCTCAACTTGTAATGTTCCTGATGTGGACATATAACCACTCCATCCAGTTCCGTCATTGATACCACTGATATTAGGAGATGCTGCCGCAGTAGAAGCAGAATCTGGTGACTGACAACATAAGAGTTTCGTATTTGCTACTGCTGTAAGTTGTACTGTTGGTGGTGTGAAGTCAGTTGTGTAAAGTGCTGACTCAACTACTCTTACATTTGAAATAAAACCTTGAAAGTCCTCTGTTCCATCATTATTTCTTCCGATTGATATAAGATCGCTGGTAAAGGACCCTACAAGGCCAGTCTGAGATTGAACTTCAACTCCATTCAAATATTGCTTAAGTGTTGTTCCACTCTTGACCCAAGCAACATGATTCCAAGTTCCTGGAGTTACAGCTTTTGCTGAAATATATTCTGAACCTCTCCAGAAATACATGTAATTTGTGCTTCCTTTCATACCAAAAATCCATCTAGTTCCCGTGTTGAATTCAACAAATGTTTGGTTAGAACCAGAAGAACGCTCTGTTGTATAAACAAAACACTCTACTGTAAAATCAGTAGTGCTTATAAGATTTGTATCGCTAACTTGTATAACATCATCGGTTCCATCAAAACTCACAGCACCTTGTATAACATCTGGTGTTTCTGGGCTGACATCATCTCTTACACCAATTCTTGCTGTCTTACCACCACCATCAGTATTCAGGATTGGTAGTGCTCCTGTGGACTTATCAATTGTATTAGAACCACCAAAGTTTACTGGTGTCCAACTACTGTTATCAACACCATCAATAAGAATAATTCCATCAATTGCCATACCCTCCATATAAGTTCTACCGGAAACACTATTCGTCCTCAGAGTCATCTGAGTGAGAGTACCTGGTTGATTGAAGGTATGCCTTGAACCAGAAGATGATGTATATGTAGTACCACTTATCGTTACCGTACAAGTAGAATCATAAGAAGTTTGAGCATAAACTTTAACGTGTGATGAAACACCCACTGGTGCTGATGAAAGATCCATCGTCACCAACGTATAGTCGTCACTAGTTCTTAATCTATTGGGATCAGTTCCATCAATAGTTCCATTAAATGCCAGAGCTGGTGATTGGTCTAAAGATCCTGAAGCTGGTGTAAGAAGAGAACTCCAAATTCTTCCGTCATTTGGAGTGGGAACACTAATTCTAGCTTTATTCTTTCCAATTGGTGAGTTTTCATCAAAAGGAAGATAGAACGAATTTGGATTATCTAGAGTTGTAGAATTAGTAAAATCACTAGCAACTAATCCACCTGATCGTGGAGCACCTAAGACACCATGAGTAAGTCTAAATGGGCCAAATTCTCCATTAAAGGTACGTACATCTAGAGTGGGGTGAGCACCAATAGCAAGGTTACCAGATGATGCTCCTGGTGGGTTTGTAACATTAAGTGTTAAATTTCCATCGACCCAAAGTTTAGTACGAGTGCCATCCCATTGGACACGAACACTATGCCACCCATATGACATAGTAAATTCTACAACTCCCCACAATAAGCAGGTTGTGCTAGAGGCAGGATTTTGTGTTTGGATAATCGCATTTCCAGATCCAAGTTGACAGAAGTAGGAAGAACTACCGCTCTGTACAAATTTTGCGATAAAGTCAATGGTAAAAGGTATACTACTACCTACACTGGCATCAGTGAGAACTCTTGAATATTGGGATCCACCACTAAAGAGAGTAGAAGTAGTAACTCCGAAGCTGTTAGTGGAAGCAGTTTGAGTTGATATGTTTTGAGTGGTGAGAGTAGTATTTCCTGTGGAATCTGTAGGTGGAGATGTAGCAAAAGATGTATTGAGAGTTGCGCTTTCTGTCCTGGTACTATCAAAACTACCACTAAACTTTTGAGGTCTCCAAGTTCCTGTGAGTGGGTCAGTAAATCCAAAGTATGATGCGTCTAATGCTTGGCCATCAATAAAGTGGACATCTGATAATTGACCGGAAAAATGTAGACTATCCGCAGTCTGTGAAACGCCAAGATAGTGTGGATTTGAATTATTGTTTATTGCGGTCTGAAGATTCTGAGTAGGATATGTTGTTGTGGTGTACGCAGTTTCTACACCATTAACATAAAACTTTACTCTATTTGAAGAGGTTGCTTGTGTAGTATCAACCACTAAAACAATGTGATACCAAGCAGATAAATCTCTGAATACTGGTGTGGAAGCTACAGAGATTCCGCTTGGAGAACTGAAAAAAGTCAAAGAGTCGGCAGTAGTACCAGAAACACTACCACCACCAAAACACAAATAGGTTCCACCTGAACTAGTTCTATATCCAGTAAATAAGACTTCACCACCTGAACTTGTTCTAGAACGTTTTACCCATCCAGACCAAGTATATTTTCTTCTATCACCATCAAAAAAAGTTTTAGTCAGATGAGATTTTTTATCAGCATCAAATCTCAAACTTCCATCAACAACCTGAGCACCAGAGGCTCTATCCTCTGTAATAACCTGAGGAATAATTGCCATTTATCTACCCTCTCAACTAAAGTTTACAGAAGCACCAGCAAGCAGTTGTGTTCCTGCTGCTCCAACTCGATTAACTGTAAATGAAATCAAGTTAATCGCTCCGTTTGCTGTTGGAAGACTTGGTGTTGCTCCTGATGGGAACAAGAAGAACGTACTAAATCCAACTGTTGCGATACCAGAATTGATGATTCTAACCGTATGAGATTCCCCTTCCGTTCCACCAGTACAAGAAATTGTAGTGATACCAGATACTGTCAGTTTATGATCTTGAGCATTATCCAGATCTAAGTATGTTGTAATTCCTGATGGAGAACTAAACTCTGTTGAAATTCCACCAGCAGCAATCGTAACTGTAGCAATACCAGCAGAATCAATTGTGCTTACGGTAGGACCAACGAAGTTAATTGTTGTTCCAGAGCTTCCTCTTGATGTTCCACTTTCGCTTAGAGCAATACCAGAAACAACGTTATCTAAATTACTTCCATCACCATAGAAAGCAGTTGCGACAACGTTTCCTGCTACATCCAGACCTCCGCCGTCTTTGAAAGTAGCAACACCAACCGCACCATCATAAAAAGCAGCAATCGGTCCAGATCCTGATTGGGTAACTCCAATCGCAGGAACTGAAATGTTTGCCTGAATGTTCAGAAGATCAACTTCTTGAACAACAGTGTCAAGAGTTGTGGTTGTTCCTTGTACTGTCAGGTCACCAGTGATTGTCGCATTGGTAACTTGTAAGGTTGTGGTTGTGATAATACCACTAACAACCAATCCACCATTAATGTCAAACTTAGCATCGGGAGTTGTACTACCGACACCAACAGCATTGTTGGTGTCTAAGGTAAACGTATTATTCCCTATTAGTCTAGCAGCTTCCCTTGCTCTGGTCATTTCCTACATCAATAGCCTTTAGGTTTATTTATCAAGGTAATCTGCTTGGTATTATTAAGTAGATTACCTTGAGGTTGCTTGTCCACCGTAGAGGTTGAATGTTGGTGCTTCTGCGAAGGCAGCATAAAAATATCCAACACCATTATTATTAGTATATTGAACATTAGGAGCATCTGTTCCGGGATCAATAACAAAACCATTAGAAACAATGTCAATACTGTTATTTGGATGATTTTCTTCTGAAGAACCACCATTAGCCCAAAGTTTTCTTTGAACTTCGTTGTATGGTGCTCTAGCAGAATCGTAAATTGTCCATTCTCCTACAGTATTGTCAGTATATCGTTTGATCATGATCCAAGCTGGTTTAAATCCCAGATGTATGAATTGTTGGTTACCTGTACCAGTATACTCATCAAACTTACTGAATCCGGGAACATCTGTCCAACAGTAAGCTATATAATTATTTCCACTTTTATTAACACCACCACCACTACCACCAGTTTGTGTTAAGTTGAATCTTTTATCATCAACATAAGTGATTCTATCATTGTTTGCATTCGATCCAGTATATCCATTGAGTATTACAGTATTAGCAATGGTAGTATATCCAAGAACTTTATGCCATACTCTCCAGTTTGCAGCTTCACTCAAATCTTTTATAATGATAAAAGATGGAGTACTTAACAATCCGTGAGCAACACTATCTTCATCAGTATCACTTCCGGCATATTTAATAATACTAAATCCAGCTTTGGTATTGACAGAACAAGCAGAAGAAGGAATTATAGGAACATTTGGTGGAGTGACATTACTATCAACAAGAACCTTTCCTGCGACTCTTATCCCACGAATTCCTGCGGGACGGCTACTAGTCTCAGTGCCATTAGTTACGGTAACACTATTTAAAGTTCCCGTAAATGGACCCATAACCTGCCATCCATCAGGAGTAGTAAAGTACTTAATTGGTTGTGGAGCTCCATTAACGGTAGCATAGTATCCAGAATAAGTGCTGTGAGGAAGAACCTCCACATACTCATTATTGAGAGTGATGTTGAGGGTGGCAGTCATAGATCTGTCATTAACTCCAGTGCTATTACTAGATGAAGCACCATTACTGTTAGTAAAGACACCATTAAATGCTGTAGTTGCATTATTGATCGATCCAGTATTAACTGAAAGACCGCTACTCCAAACTTGACTTGTATTATATGCTGAACTGTTTAAGGATCCAGCAGACATTCCAACATCAGAAGCATTTGAATAACCTTTTCCATCAATATTAAAGGTGTTTGAGTTTCCACCTGCTTTCCAGCACCAAGCAACATATGTGTAAGCATCTTGATTCACATAAGTATTGTTTGTGGATCCATTTTTTACTGTAAATCCATCAGGTTGAAAAGTTCCTAGATATCCACCTATTGGTGGAGTTCCATACGAAGTGTCACCAACATTTGCTGAACTATCAAGAGCAAGAGATCCACGAATACTATCAAATATTGCGTGAGCACCACTATCACTTCTTGATTTGAACCACACGAGATCTGGTTTAAACCCAACGGTTATTTTTCTACCATCAACACTATTACCTCTATAAGTCGCAATACCAACACTCTTATCGGGACGTACAACAGCAAGAGCAGTGGAAGGATAAACATCTGCCGTGCTGAATGGCCTATAACCTTCTGGTGGAGCATATTTGAATGGTCTTTGGCCAAAGTTTGCTGAACTAGTTACGGAAGTATTAGTTCCATTTGTTCCTGCTGCTGGACTCCAACTCTTAAAAGAAATTCTATCTGTATATCCAGGCATTCCTCCATAAACAACGGCGCCGATTTTTAATTCACCACTTGTTGGAACACCAGATCTTCCATCTCTTCCAACTTTCATAATACCATTTACTCCCCAGTAAATGGCTTTGTTATCCATATCCATGAATAGTTGAACAGTGTCACCGGCACCCCATGTTAATCCCCCAGTTACGGTATTATCACCACTATATCCAATTGTTCCATTATTTTGAAAGCGAGAACTACCAAGTTCACCAAGAATTCCAGAACCATCAGGATGATCTTCTCTAATAATTCCTGGAATGTGTTCTATAGTTCCGGGTGTAAATTCACAGTACCATTTACCACTATTAACAAATACAGTTGAACGACAATATCTATTTGCTGTGCCACCGTTCCAATCAAGATTTCCATTAAAAAGATTTATACCATAGTTTGTAACGGAATTCCAAGTAGCATAATTGCCACTTTGTCCACGAACCGCATTAATGTTATCTGTGAATGGGTTGAAGTTAGTTGGTACTGCGTTTTCTACAACAACAGGATCTACTAAGGTTACTCCATTTACTATAATTCTAGATATGTGGACACCAGCACCAGTATTATCGGTTGTGAAATTTAAATTACTGACTGTAGATGAAGTTAACGTAAGGCTAACTGGATCTCCATATCCTTGGTTTGATACAGTCTGAGTCTGAACACCTGTGCCAGAAATAATCCAATCTCCTGCGTGTGGTCCATCAGGCCTTCCCTCAACTTGAAGTGTAGTAACACCTGTAAATGTATGTATCAGAGTAAAACTTTGACATGGGAGATTTGATGATGGGCCAAGGTTAGCACTTGTTGAATTTAAACCATCAAATGCTCTTGAAAGTCCAGTAACTACTGTTGAGGTGCTTCCATTCATAGTCGCAAATAATTTATCTGACCACACAGTTCCATCATTGATACCACTGATATTAGGTGAAACGGCAGCAGAACCAGCAGAAGTTGGAGATTGGCAACACAGAAGCTTTGTGTTTGCTACTGCTGTAAGTTGTTCTGTTGGTGGTGTGAAGTCTGATGTATAGAGTGCGGTTCCTTTGACAATGCGGAGATTACTGATGAAACCATTCAGATAATATGTGAAACTACCAACTCCACTACTTCCACCTCTTCTTGCACCTATATTTAAAGTATTTGTACCACTTGTTCCAATATCTGTACTGTTTGTCACTGAAAGTTGTAGCACTCCATCAATAAAAACTCTACCTGTTGTCCCACTTCTAGTCATTGCTATATGGAACCATTTACCTGATGGATAGGTAACATTCCCCCATAATGCATATGTTCCACCAGAAGTTGCTACAAAAATATTTCCATCTTCATTGATTGAA
>Ga0129333_10002404_pt1 | contig 17401 bp, 12 predicted proteins | sample CPB6_08_DNA_FD_94474 | JGI IMG/M metagenome (GOLD analysis project Ga0129333, IMG submission 94474) | Freshwater to marine salinity gradient microbial communities from Chesapeake Bay, USA - CPBay_Sum_0.6_0.8_DNA | ecosystem: Environmental > Aquatic > Marine > Coastal | place: USA: Chesapeake...
AGCTGATTTCTCTTTTTCAATCATAATGGTTTCACTACTTAACCGGCAAGCCACTTTCACTTACTTCATTGAGGATAAGTTTGAAGCAGGGCTTCAATTATTGGGAACTGAAGTAAAATCGCTTCGAGAGGGAAAAGCTAGCTTTAACGATGCTTATTGCTTATTGGAGGAGGGTGAAATTTGGATCAAATCACTTCATATCGCTCCCTATAGCCATGGCAGTCATTCGAATCACGATCCGCTTCGAATCAGAAAGCTGCTTTTACAAAAAAGAGAAATAAATAAAATTGAATCTCGGTTAAAGGAAAAGGGATTTACCTTGATTCCATTAAAAATATTTTTTAACTCGAAGGGATTTGCTAAAATAGAGATCGGACTCGCGAAAGGCAAAAAACAAGCCGATAAGCGCGAAACGTTAAAGAAGAAACAAGCTGAGCGTGAAATGAAAAGAGATCAGCTATCCGATTAATCAGCACTAAATAATTCAGGCTGAGTATCTCCTGCCGATTTAGATTTTACCCATTCCATTTCAGTTGACTTACTATAATCCGCCAATTTTGTTCCCACTGTTTTCCAGCCGGTAACCTCAGCCATCTTCGTGATTTTTAATTTGGCCTTTCGCAATTGCGCTCCCCTGCCTTGCTGTATTGCTAATACTGGCTCTAAGTCAGTAGTAACAGCTTCAACATAATTTTCCGATCCTTCTTTAATAAAAAGGAATTTAGTTTTTAATGTGCTAGTTTCTACCAGGAATCGCTTGACCAAATATTGCTTTTTATCAAGGTCGGCATATACGGCCGTGATAATGGAGGCTGGATTATATTTTTCAATAAGAAGAACTTTCTCCGGATCAAATTTTTGTGTTAACTCCTGATCACAAATCTCATAAGTACCCTCTTGATAAACCACTATAATTTTTTCCTCCGGCGCAAAAGAACCAATTAAAATTCCCTTACTCTCTGTATTCAATCGTCCAAATTTGTCATCAAACCAGAGCTGCTTAGCAGTTGAAATGCGCGTCTTTCCCGCCTCTTTGAACTTAACGGATCGGATCGGATATTTAGTAACCTGATTTCCCAAACTACTTCTTCCTTTAACAGCCAACTCTTCAAAGTAAAAATCAAATTCCTTGATGCGTGCCGTGCACCCAGCCGATAAAAGAATCTTAACTACCTCTGCTTCCCCATTAGGATTTACAGTCATGTAGTGAACCTTACTTTTTTCATCCCCTTTTGTCAAATCATATTCCTTATCCCTGGTAACGCCCGTAACATTAAAGCGTTTCGCATAGCTCACCCCAGCCTTACCATCCGCATAGATTAGGTTGTAAGTAGTTCGTTCGTCATTTTTATGAAAAATTGCTACATGTAAAATATCTTTTCCAATAAAAGACTTCTCAGCCACTTTCACCACTTTTAATATTCCCCTTCTGGTAATTGCGATTATGTCGTCCAAATCTGAACAATCAAACAAATATTCGTCTTTACGGAGTCCGGTACCAATAAAACCTTCCTCGCGATTAACGTAGAGCTTAGTATTAACGATCGCTACCTGCTTGGCTTGTATTACTTCAAATTGCTTAATCTCCGTTTTACGCTCACGACCTTTTCCGTATTTTTTCTGAAGATTGTCATAGTAAGCAACGGTATAATCAACCAGATTTTCTAAATCATGCTTTACTTGCTTTAACTCTGCCTCTAACTGCTTGATTTGAGCCTCCAACGCTGCAATATCCAATCGGTAAATTCTACGCACAGGCTTCTCGGTCAATTTTACAACATCTTCACGGGTAATGGCTCTTTTTAATTTTTTCTTAAAAGGATCAAAAGCTTTATCAATTGCTTGTAAAACCTTTTCCCAATCTTCATGCTTTTTCTCTAACTCTTTATAAATCTTCTCCTCAAAGAATATTTTTTCCAACGAGGAATAATGCCATTTTTCTAACAATTCAGCTTGCCGAATTCTCAATTCCTGCTCCAAGAGACTCTTGGTGTGATCCACCGAATGCTTTAAGAGATCTTGCACAGTAAGAAACTGTGGACGTTGATCGGCAATCACACAAGCATTGGGAGACAGCGAAACTTCGCAATCGGTAAACTTATACAACGCATCGATGGTAATATCAGCGGAGATCCCGGCAACTAAATCAATCTGCACCTCTACGGCAGCAGCCGTATTATCTGTTACTTTTTTGATTTTGATTTTACCCTGATCATTAGCCTTTACAATGGACTCCATTAATTGCGTAGTGGTAACCCCATAGGGAACACTTCGGATCACTAACGTTTTTTTATCTAACTCTTCAATATGTGCCCGCACTTTAACTCGACCACCCCGCTTACCTTGATCGTAGTCAGTTACATCAATCATTCCGCCAGTCTGAAAATCAGGAAACAACTCAAAGCGCTTGCCACGCAAATGCTTAATAGCAGCCTCTATCAATTCATTGAAGTTATGTGGAAGGATTTTAGTGGATAGCCCCACTGCAATTCCTTCAGCTCCTTGAGCCAGTAACAAGGGAAACTTCATGGGAAGTGTTACGGGCTCATTCTTACGGCCGTCATAACTGAGCTGCCACTCTGTTGTTTTTGGATTAAAGGCAACCTCTCCTGCAAATTTGCTCAGTCTTGCCTCAATGTATCGCGAGGCGGCTGCATCATCACCGGTTCGCACATCTCCCCAGTTTCCCTGTGTATCAATCAACAAATCTTTCTGACCTAGATTCACAAGCGCATCCCCAATACTAGCATCACCATGAGGATGATATTGCATGGCCTGTCCAATCACATTGGCCACTTTATTAAAACGGCCATCATCCATTTCCTTCATGGCATGTAAAATCCTTCGCTGAACGGGTTTTAAACCGTCATCGATTGCAGGAACAGCACGCTCTAAAATAACATAAGAGGCGTAATCCAGAAACCAATTTTTATACTGCCCAAGAATTGAGTTTTCTTTTGCAGCTTCCAGCGGTAACATTTTATTTTTAGAAGAAGCCATGTACAACAAATTTACTGATCCTGTTGCGCCAACGCGCTATTATCTTCACTATTCAAACGAATATCCAACTCTTTCCAGCCTTTTTCCCATTTTCCGTTTGACTCTATTAATCCTTCTTCCACAAGTTGAAATATCCGCCACTGCAGAAAGACATCACCCGTCTTAACTTTCATCTTGGCTTGTGCATTAGATACCACCCGTAAAGCACGTTGCCACTCTTTTGTAAGCAACCGTTTTATATCAGTATCGAAGTATGAAAGTTCCTTGCCGAGTAATTTCTTCCCCCCCTCCAAGATTCTAACACCAGCATTTTCTAGCATTAACCGAGTCCATTCATCAGGATCAATTTCAAACTCGCTGGCCGTAACTGGTCGAGCTAATTTCTTAGCCTTTAAAAATTCACGTGGAGGGATCTCCTCCAACCAAGTTGGATAAAATAGTTGACCTTTTTCATTGATAAAAGGAAGGTTATTCAGGTAGAGTATATGGATACGGCCTTGCCAATTTTTAAGTTTTGCTATCAGCCAATAATACCCAGATACATCGTGTTGGTTTTGAGCCATCCAAATCCAACATTCCGCGGTGGGATCTGCTTCGAGCCATTGTTGTATGGAGGCTATCACTTGCGCATCGTCAACCACAGGAGTTGTAGGTATACTCGCATACGATGTTTTGTCGTAACAGGATTTCCACCAGCTCAACCGCTGCTGTTGACCTTCTGTAAGATCCAAAGAATGAATAGGGCCAACTGCATAGTCGTCTCGGACTAATACAATGGGCCCCTCTAACCCGGGATCCAAATCCTGTACTTCTTTCAAAAGTGCCATATCAGGCTCATTAAACAAAACATGTAGCATGAATAACTTATTTAGCAGGCTTAATTAAATAATAGACACAAGTTGTAAAATAATTTCGGAGCCAAGGAATAGCGGTAAGCCAAGCAAATTGCAGGCGAACTTTCCATCCAAATTTCCATTGATAAATGGGATTGATGAGGTAGTGAACCTGGTGTAAGATTGTATAGCCCGTATCCCTACAAATTTTTTCAAATCGTTCGATAGAGATGCGAGTTTGTCTAATTTCCATCAACTCCGCGACTGGCTCATTATTTATTCGTAAAAGCCCTTTGTATAAAGGAAGGGGAAGTAAATGAATATAGGGCAAGCGGGAAACAAACGACCGGGCTATTTGCTGATGACCACCAAATGGCATTTGCCAAGGTGGAAATCCAAAGAAAATAACACCCCCTTTATTGAGCAGCGTATGCAATAATCGAAATAACCTGGGCTGGTCATGGATATGTTCAATCACATCTTTTAAAAGAATAATATCAAATCCCCCTTTTAAGTCTTGTTCCAGGTCAGTTTTATAAATGTCTTTTTCAATATAAAACAATTGTCCACGACCAATTTCCTCCCATAAAAACCCGCAGCCCCACTCTACGCGCAAAGGATCTAGCTCAACGCCAACGGCCTGGCAGCCTCTCTCAGTAAATGCACGCAAGACTCCTCCTTCACCTGCCCCAATCTCGAGTACACGCATTTGACTTTTTATTGGAAAAGATTGCTCAATAAACGGCAAAACATATTTTACCGCATTTTCATACTGAATTTGGAAATAACGATTTCGGTCCTGATGAAATTCAAACATGCCTTAGGAATTAACAACGTCCTCCACCTTATCTAACTCAAACCGAAGATTCTGAATAATAAAATCCTGTCGATCGGGCGTATTCTTTCCCATATAATATTCAAGTAACTGCTGTATGTGATCTCCTTGCTCTAACCGCATCAACTGTTTACGCATGTCGGATCCTATAAACTGTGCAAATTCATCGGGACTGATCTCACCCAAGCCCTTAAATCGGGTTACCTCCGGCTTTGATCCTAATTTTTTCATGGCAGTTTGTTTTTCCGATTCGCTGTAGCAATAAATTGTTTCTTGCTTGTTACGAACCCGAAAAAGTGGAGTTTCAAGTACGTACACTTTTTCATGTTTAACCAAGTCAGGAAAAAACTGCAAAAAGAAAGTCATTAGTAATAACCGAATATGCATGCCATCAACATCCGCATCGGTGGCAATCACAATATTATTATACCGAAGACCTTCTAAACCCTCTTCAATATTCAGGGCATGTTGGAGTAAATTAAACTCTTCATTTTCGTATACCACTTTCTTAGTAAGTCCGTAACAATTGAGCGGTTTACCTCGTAGACTAAAAACAGCCTGCGTTTCCACATTCCTGGCTTTTGTGATAGAACCGCTTGCACTATCCCCCTCGGTAATAAAAATGGTGGTTTCTTGTTGCTTTGCCAGAAACTCTTCTTTTCCACGAGAAGGAGCATCTTCGTTTAAGTGAAAGCGACAATCACGTAGTTTACGATTGTGCAGGTTAGCTTTCTTAGCCCGCTCATTGGCTAATTTTTTGATTCCAGCCAGCTCTTTACGCTCCCGCTCACTCTGCTCAATTCTCTTTTTGAGTGCTTCAGCAAGGGCAGGATTTTTATGTAAGAAATTGTCCAATTCCTTAGACAGAAAGTCTCCTACAAACTGTCGCATCGTAGGCCCTTCTACATCAACATTCACAGAACCTAGCTTGGTCTTAGTCTGGGATTCAAAAACAGGCTCCACCACACGCACAGATATTGCAGCAACTATTCCAGTACGAATATCAGAGGCATCGTAGTCCTTTTTGTAAAAATCACGAAGGGTCTTTACATAAGCTTCTCGGAATGCTTGCTGGTGTGTGCCCCCCTGCGTAGTGTGTTGACCATTTACAAAACTGTAAATGTCTTCCCCATAATCATTTGTATGAGAAATTGCCACTTCAATATCATCCCCCGTTAAATGAATGATTGGATATCGAAGTTCATCCTCATTGGTTTTCCGCTGCAATAAATCCAGTAAGCCATTTTTACTTAAAAATGTTTTACCATTAAAATTAATCTTCAACCCCGCATTCAAAAACGCGTAGTTCCATAATTGATTTTCAATAAAATCACTAAGGAAGCGATAACTTTTAAACACTGTTTCATCAGGCGTGAAACTTACCAGAGTACCATTTGGTTGGTCGGTCTTTGATTCTTTGTACTCCTTTACCAGTTCGCCTCTGGAGAAATCGGCCGTTTTTTCTTTTCCATCGCGAAAAGCTGATACTTTGAAAAAAGTACTTAGTGCATTTACCGCTTTTGTACCCACCCCATTCAATCCAACAGCCTTCTGAAAGGCCTTACTGTCATATTTGGCTCCCGTATTAATTTTGCTCACTACATCCACTACTTTACCCAAAGGGATACCTCGTCCATAATCACGTACGGTAACCAATTTATCTTCTATTGATAAATCAACAGATTTCCCATACCCCATGGTATATTCATCTATTGCATTATCAATAACCTCTTTGATTAACACATAAATGCCGTCATCGGGAGAAGACCCGTCTCCTAATTTTCCAATATACATCCCCGGACGCAACCGAATATGCTGCTTCCAGTCTAGCGATTGTATACTATCCTCCGTATACGCTACTTCCTTTCTTTCTTTTTCTGTTGCCATGGGTTAGTGTGGGCAAATATAATGAATCAACAGTCCTAGTCTATTGGAATAATGAGAGTAATTCAGCCACCTGTGTTCGTCTTTTATGATCAGGATCAAAAAAACGATATGTAATAGTATAATCCTTACCGATCGCAAAAACAGAAGGTACCGGCAGTGCTGCAGGGTTAGGATGATTGATCTTTGCTAAATCAATTGAACCACTTCGATAACGCGCTAATTGACTTTCGGAAAGCGTATAGCTAACATCGTAGAGACGGGAAATGAGTAGTGCAGAATCGTGCACCAAGGCAAATCCTGCCTTGGTTTTTTCCAATGTTTTTGTGCGACTCTCTTTTGACTCAGGAGATATTGCAATGACAGTAACGCCTTTTGCCGTAAAAAATGGAAGTGAATCCTGAATCCTTGTAAGCAATCGAATACAATGTGGACACCAATGCCCTCGATAAAAAACTAGTAAAACGGGCTTTTTCTTAGCCACCTCTCTCAGCTGTACCAAACGATCAAATTGATCAACTCCCTTGAAGTCGGGCGCCTTTGCTCCAATAAATAGCCCTTCAGGCTGCCCCTGGGCTATACCGTAAAAAGTCCGACAGAAAAAAAAGACAATAAAAAGCCCTTTTTTTACCATATCAAAAAAATACTTATTGTAAGTTCCTGAAGTCGACTGTAACTAATTTACTTACACCCGGCTCTTGCATGGTTACACCATAGATAACATCAACTGTACTCATAGTCATCTTATTGTGTGTAACAATTATAAATTGAGAATTTTCGCTAAACTGACGTATCATATTGGTGAATTTACCAACATTAGCATCGTCCAATGGCGCATCCACCTCATCCAATATACAGAAAGGAGCGGGCTTAATCAGATAAATGGCAAAAAGTAAGGCTGTAGCAGTTAAGGTTCTTTCCCCTCCACTTAACTGTGTCAGCGAGGTTGGACGTTTTCCCTTTGGCTTGGCTATTACATCAATTCCACTTTCAGCAATATTAGTGGGGTCCTCCAGTACTAAGTCACACTGATCATCTTCGGTAAACAGTGTTTTAAAAACTTTTTGGAAATGAGAACGAACTTGCTCAAATGTATCTTGAAACTTTTGGTTGGCGGTCAATTCAACCTCCTCAATAGTTTTTAGTAGGCTATCCTTGGCCGTCACTAAATCAGTTTTTTGTTCGAGTATAAAATCGTAGCGCTTTTTCATTTCTGTAAAAGCTTCTACGGCGGTCGGATTAACCTCTCCTAAATTCTCCAATCTTTTTTTCATGCGATCCACTGAAGCCTGCAGCTCCTCCAAGGGTGTTTCGGTGACTCTGGTTTCTCCCAAAATCGATTCCAGATCCAGTCGAAATTCAACACTCATGCGCTCCTTCATACCCGCTAACTGAAGCTTTAAATCGTTTAGCTTGTCTTTAATAGCCGCTAGCAAAAACTCCACTTGCTCTTTTTCCTTAACCTGTAAGCGAATTGAACTTTCTTTTTCTGATAATTGGTTACGAAGATTATAGTATGCCTGATCAGCAATATTCAATAATTTCTCCTGTTCTTCTTTTTCACGTAGAAACTGCGCAAGTGATTTTTCAATTTCCTCCAAAGCAATGGCAGATTCCTCTTTCAGCTTCAAGGTATCTTGCACTTGTGCAGTACTTTCTGCAATTTGAACTTGTAAATCCGAAAGCTGGCTATTCTTGAAATCAAACTCCTGGCGAAGAGAAGCAATTTTACTTTGCTGCCGGGAAACACCCAGGTTAAACTCATTGAACTGACGTAAGGCTTCCTGGTAAGCAATCTCCCCCAGCCGAAATGCTTCCTCAGCAATTTGAAGCTGTTGGGTGTTTTCTTGTAATAAACCCGTCAAATTAGATAATTCACCACGCACATTAGCTACCGATTGGATTGTTTGCTCAATTTGTGTACGTATTTCATTTTGACGTTGCTCACCGGTAAGTTGCGAAGCTGCAATATTTTCAAGTTTGTTCTGAAGTGCAAACACTTCATTTGTCAACTGTAAAATCTCTTTCTCGGTTTGACGAAGTGCCGTTTCTCTGAGATCTTCATTAAAAGCAATCACTTCGTTGTGTCTAAGTTGAATAGCCGCTCTTAATTGCTCCACCTTTTGATCTTGCGACTGAACAACACCAAGCAGTTTCTCTAAATTTTTGACGCGGCCAATCTTGTTTCCCTCAAAAACACCAATGCTTCCTCCCGAGAGAGAAACTTTTCCTTTTACATAACGACCACCCTTTTCAATTACAATTTGGCCATGGCTGTTTTTTAAAATATCCTCGTTATCCGTGATATAAACATTCCCCAAAAGATGGGTAGCTAAACTTCTGTAACGGTCCTCCACCTCAATCACATCAAGCGCTGCAATAGACCCCTCCAGTGAAGAAGACGGGGAAGCAGAAAGTGCATTGATTTGATCTAGCAGGAAAAAATTGGCTTTACCCTTTTTATTTGCATCTAAAAGTGCAATGGCCGATAATCCATCGGCCAAATTATCAACCACATAATAACTCAAGTAAGGCTCTAAAACATTTTCAAGTGCTTGACGATACTCCTCATTTACATAAAGCACATCAGATAAAATTGGAACGTTAGCCTTCCATGCTGGGTTATTATGCAAGTATTTCACTGACTCTGGATACCCCTCCATTGAGTCAATCATATTTTTGAGTAGATCGTATTCGTTTTTCTTTGCATCCAGCTTACGACTTTCTTCTGCTAGCTCACTCCTGAGTTGCTCCAAAATAGCCTGTGTTTGCAAGATTTGATCCTTAGTCCTATCTTGATGTTGCTGTAATTGATCTAGATCCGTTTTCTTTATTTCAAGAGATTTCTCTTTTTGCTCTCGCTCTGCAGTTAGCTGTAGAGATTGGGAATCCCGATGTTGTTGTTCCGACTCCAACTGTTGCAAAGCGCGCTGCAGATTTGCAACAGAAGTGTCAGCAACGGCTACTGTTTTTTCAGCGTCAAATTGCTTACGCTGTGTTTGCTGATAAGACTGACGTGAAACTTCTACCTGTTGACGTGCTTGCTCTAATTGCGTGGTCTTTTCTTGTACTGCCTTTTCTAGTGTTTGATGCTCATCTTGAAGACGTGCCAATATTTGCTCTTCCTCGCTTATTTGCTGACTGGTAAATGACATGCTTTCCTGCATGCCCTTTTGCTGCCCGTCAGCACGATCTAAAAACTGTTGGAGAGATAATAACTTTTCTTTGAGATATTCTATTCGCTGAGCCGACAGATTTCGCTCATTTTCTTTTAAACGATAGGCTTGTTGTAATTCATTAAATGCCAACTGCTGCTGCTGTAAACTTTTTTCCATTTCAAGAAAATGCAGCTTTTCTGCTTCCAATGAAGCCTCCTGTGTGGCGATGGCGGCCTCTAACTGATGTCTTCTGTCTGTTTCCTTCTCTTGCTGTTCATTTAAATCTTTGTAGGAAAGATTAAATCCCTCCAGCGAGGCTTTAGCCAACTCGATACTTACTTCACGATATTCGTTTTTTATCTCGTGATACTTTTCAGCTTTCTTAGCCTGACTCTCAAGTGCTTTTAGTTGATTATTGATTTCAAAAAGAAGATCTTCAATACGAGCCAGGTCCTGCTCAGTAGCATCGAGTTTTGATTTGGCCTCTTTTTTTCTTGTTTTATAAATGGAAATGCCTGCAGCTTGTTCTAACATTTTACGACGGCTATTATCCTTGTCCTTGATCAGATCGTCGACCATGTCCAAAGCAATGATCGCATAGCTGTCTGTGCTTACTCCCGTATCCATGAATAAATTCTGGATATCTTTCAACCGGCATTGCACATCGTTTAACCGATACTCACTCTCTCCACTTTTATAAAATTTTCGAGTAATTGTAACGGTACTAAATTCAGTAGGCAACAGGTTACGTGTATTTTCAAAAGTCAAGCTTACCTCTGCCAGACCACTAGCAGATCGTGTCTTAGACCCATTGAAAACTAAACTATCCAGGTTCTCACTTCGTAAATGGCTAATTTTTTGTTCACCAATCACCCATCTGATACTATCCACAATGTTGGATTTTCCGCATCCATTTGGTCCAACTATACCGGTAACGCTCTCGTCAAAATTGATGACAGTCTTATCCGCAAAACTCTTGAATCCCTTGATTTCTAATGTCTTTAATCGCACAGTTCAAACTTTTTTTCTTACTGGCGAATTTAGCAGGAAATAGCCGAAAAGACAGTGGTATACTGAATCCAGTTATTCACATGGCTACCCAAAAATTGTGAGAAGTTTTAAAACGGCTCAATGAGTGAAACCCAAACGGCTGTGCCGGGAGACCTTGGCATATCGGCTGTTTGAACACAAATTACTTTTCCAAGTACCAAAACCTGAACCAACCAGTACCCTCCCATGAAAAAAGAGTGCTGAACAATCCCTAAAACAGCATCTTTTTCCTGGCTTTTGAATGCCAATTGTGCAGGTCGCACGATAATCGGAAATTGAACCGAAACATGCTTATTGAAAAATTGCTTTAAAAGGTCGGAATCCGCTTCATCAATGCAGTTATAGGGGCCCAGCAGCCCCGCTGCATAGGAATTAACAGGGTTATAATAAAGATCTGTGGGGCTTCCTCGTTGAATTATTTTCCCCTTTTGTAATAACAACAAATCATCAGCCCAAGACAATAAATCTGACCCATCGTGAGATACCAATATGATTGTGAGTGAAAAATGAGCAGAAAGATCACGTAAGACCTCTTTCATTTGATTTTTATGAAAGGGGTCTAAATTTGAAAAAGGTTCATCCAACAAGAGAAGGGAAGGCTTTTTGACCAAGGTTTTTGCGAGAACAATACGCTGACGCTCTCCTCCGGATAATTCTGTGGTCTTTCTTTTTAAAAGATGCTCAACCTTACAAATTGATACAATATGAGCCGTTTCCTGCATGTTGAGATTGCTGGACATTTCTAGCTCCTCCTCCACCCGATAATGATTCCTAAGCTCAAAATGCTGGCTTACATATCCGATAGCTGGATGTCCAGGCAATAGTTGATCTTCAGGCCCCTTTACTCTCTCGCCACCCAGCAAAACCTGTCCACCGTCCGGCTGTAGTAGACCTGCGATGATCTTTAATAAAGTTGTCTTGGCTGCTCCTGTTTCACCGGCAATTCCCAGCTTAAGACCCTGATCAATAGAAAAACTCAATTGATCAAGAATCTTCTCTCCTTTATAAATTTTATCAAGATGCTGAATTGTTAAGAAGGACATCGCTCGAAAATAAAGCATAGTTTTTGATATAACTTTTCTGTTTTTTAGCTGTTATAGTATCATGGAAAAATTTACAATCGATCAAATAAAATCCTGGGATCGCTTTTACCGTGGAAATTTCATCAACTCCCTGAGTGGCTTTAAAAGTGTTAGCCTAATTGGCACAGCAAATGCGGCCGGCATTCCCAATCTTGCTATTTTCAGCAATATTGTACACTTGGGTGCTGATCCCGCCTTGATTGGATTTGTAAATCGACCGCTAGAAGCAGCGCCACATACATTAGGAAACATAAAAGAAACAAAATCTTACACCATTAATCACATCCACATAGGTATTTATCAACAAGCCCACCAAACCAGTGCTAAATATCCCAAAGACTGTAGTGAATTTGATGTAACTGGACTCACCCCAGCTTGGCATTCACCCATACATAGCCCTTTTGTTGCGGAGAGCAAAATTCGATATGCACTTCAATTAGAAGAAATTATTCCCATACGGCAGAACAATACATTTTTTGTTATTGGTGCCATCACCGACGTTTTTTTAGATAAATCGTTACTTGAGAATGACGGCTTTATCAAAATCGATGAGGCTGATAGTTTAGCCTCGTTAGGTATAGACGGATATTACAAGACTGAAAAAATAGACAGATTACCTTACGCTAAAGCAACTACTGTTTAAAGTCTGCTATGAATATCAAGCTTTTTGTCAAGGGCAACTTGTTTTGCAATTTCATAACCAGCATCAGCATGACGTATTACTCCCATACCCGGGTCATTTCGTAATACGCGGGATAATCTCCCGGCGGCCTCCGGTGTACCGTCTGCAACAATAACCATCCCAGCATGAATGCTAAAACCCATTCCCACACCACCGCCATGGTGTAGACTAACCCAACTTGCTCCACCTGCTGTGTTCACTAAGGCATTGAGTATGGGCCAGTCAGCAACTGCATCACTGCCGTCTAACATTGCTTCAGTTTCGCGGTTTGGACTGGCCACACTTCCTGTATCGAGATGGTCTCTTCCAATAACTAGAGGCGCTTTAACCTTACCGGTACGAACCAATTCATTAAAAGCCTGACCAGCCAACTCTCGTTCGCCCTGCCCAAGCCAACAAATACGAGCTGGCAAACCTTGAAACGCAATCTTCTCTTTTGCCATTCTCATCCAACGATTTAGGCCCTTATTATCGGGAAAAAGAGATAAAATAACTTCATCGGTAACGGCAATATCGGCAGGATCTCCACTTAATGCAGCCCAGCGAAAAGGACCTTTGCCTTCGCAAAATAATGGGCGAATGTAGGCAGGCACAAAACCAGGAAATGCAAAACAATCGATAGCAGAAGAGGGATCAAATTGCTGCTGATACTCCTTAGCTCTCGCTCTTATATTATTTCCATAATCAAACGTAATAGCTCCTTTCTTTTGTAATTGTACCATCAAACAAACATGATGGTACATTGTCTGGTAAGATAATTTTGTATACTGATCTGGGTTTGTATCCCGAAGAATCTTTGCCTGATCAGCAGATAAGTTTTCTGGCCAATAACCAATCAATGGATCATGAGCGCTTGTTTGATCAGTTAAGGTATCAGGAATAATGTTTCGCTCAATCAATCGTTCCAGTAAGTCTACCGCATTACACAAGACCCCTATACTCTTTGCCTCCCCTTGGTTTTTGTATTTAAGCGCTTGATCAATTGCATGATCAATAGTGGTATACTTTTCATCCAGATACCGGGTCTGAATACGTTTATCGATACGCCATTCCTCAACTTCAGCAATCAAGGCAACCCCCTCATTCATAGTAATGGCCAAAGGCTGTGCTCCCCCCATTCCTCCTAAACCAGCTGTTACGTTGAGCGTGCCTTTTAATGACCCTCCAAAATGTTTTTCCGCGGCTGCAGCATACGTTTCGTAAGTGCCTTGAACGATTCCTTGAGAACCAATGTAAATCCAACTACCGGCAGTCATTTGCCCATACATCATAAGTCCTTTTCTTTCCAGCTCCTCAAAATGATTCCAATTAGCCCAATTGGGAACCAATTGCGAGTTGCTGATTAAAACACGCGGTGCATCCGGATGTGTTTTGAGAATGGCAACTGGCTTGCCGCTTTGAATTAATAGGGACTCGTCATTTTCCAACACTTCTAGGCAACGAATAATGTCCTGTAGCGCCTTTGGATTACGCGCCGCTTTTCCTCTACCCCCATAAACAATAAGTTGGTCAGGGCATTCCGCAACTTCAGGATCCAGATTATTCAACAACATCCGCAAAGCCGCCTCCTGGACCCACCCTCTACAACGTAGCAAATTTCCAGTAGGCGTTTTAGGAATTACAAATACAGAATCAGATATGCTGGACATGTAGTTATTTTTCTAGCCACAAAAATACATATCTTGAAGCGCAACCTGGAAAAATGAGTATACATATAAACGCCAACATTGGAGATATTGCTTCTACCGTACTGATGCCTGGCGATCCTTTGCGTGCACAGTTTATTGCGGATCATTATCTAACCGATGTTAGAAAAGTAAGTCATACCCGCAATATTCTTTTCTTCACGGGTACTTATAACCAAACACGCATCACGATTGGCGCAAGTGGTATGGGCTGTCCCTCCATTGGAATCTACTCCTATGAATTATATACTGAATTCAATGTAAACAGCATTATCCGCATTGGTACCTGCGGCTCTTACACTACCGAATTACGGTTTTACGATTTGATCAATGTAAAAGCTGCCGCAAGCGAATCAACCTTTGCTAAAAACGCATGGGGATATGAGGAAGAATTACAGGAGTGCCAAGGAACAGTTTTTGAAGCAATAAATAAGGTGGCAACCGCGTCCAATACCCCATTGAGGATTGGAAATATTCATTCCACAGACGTTTTTTATAGTAAGCAACCTGGAACTCCCCCTCTTGCCATCAAACATAATTGTTCCGCGGTAGAAATGGAATCTTTTGCATTGTTTGCCAATGCTAGATTCTTAAATAAGAACGCAGCTTGCCTTCTCACTGTAACGGATATTATTCCCACCCATGAGCGCCTATCAGCAACTGAAAGAGAACAAGCTTTACGGCCAATGATGCAGCTTGCCTTGGAAACGGCTTGTATTCTATAAAATTAATACTGCGAAAAAGAGCTGAAGCCCTTATTTAATTCAATTCCCAACGACAGGGATTGCTGAGTGCAACTTGATAAAAACACAGGATCTCGAAACAAGGTTACAGCTTTCTCTATGTCTAGCGCAAATACACGATCCTCCTTTGCGAACTCAATCTTGGATCGAACCAACGCATGCATAAATTCAAGTAAAGCGGAACTTTTTAAAGGCCTTCTAAATTCAATTGCCTGTGCAGCCAGTAACATCTCAATAGATAAGATATATTCCAAATTATCGATAACCTGATTAAATTTTCGTGCACTGATACTTCCCATAGAAACATGATCTTCTTGACCCAAAGAAGTGGGTATACTGTCAGCACTAGCTGGAAAACAGAGTGTTTTATTTTCTGTTACTAATGCCGCAGTAGTATACTGCGGAATCATAAAACCACTGTCTAATCCTACTTTATCCATTAGAAGTGTAGGTAATCCCCATTTCCCATCAATCAGTAAATAGGATCTCCGGTCACTGATATTGCCTAACTCAGCAGCAGCAAAACAAGCATAATCAAGCGGGAGCGCTAATGGCTGACCATGAAAATTTCCGCCACTGATCGTCTCGGTTTCATTAAAAACAATTGGATTATCAGTCACTGCGTTAAGCTCAACCTCTACCAATTCTTTCAGATGAAGCCAAGCATTCCTGCTTGCCCCATGCACCTGAGGCATACAACGCAAGGAGTAAGGGTCTTGCACCCGATCACAATTTTGATGACTTTCAAGTATAGCAGACCCCTGCACTAATTTTTTTAAGCGCTGTGCCACTAACTGGCAACCACCAAATGGTCTTAATTCATGAAGCCTTTCGTCAAAAGGAGAAGCAGATCCCATTAGAGCCTCCAAAGACATGGCCCCTACCCAATCTGATAACTCTAAACACCTAAAAAAGCGATCAACACCTAAAGTAGCAAAAGCGAGAATGAACTGTGTACCATTTATTAAAGCGAGTCCTTCCTTAGGTCCGAGTTGCAAGGAAGAAAGTTGGTATTGCTCAAATACAGTTATTGTACTTACTTGTTTCCAGGCATCAGTTTTATCTTGAGTCATAACAGTCCCCAACCCAATTAATGGCAGAAAGAGATGTGCAAGCGGCGCCAAATCACCAGACGCTCCCACACTTCCTTTTTCTGGCACAACTGGAATGCAATTATTATCGATATGCCATAAAATACGCTCCAGTGTTGATAACTGTACTCCACTATACCCTTTCGCAAGCGCTTGTACCTTTGTAATCAACATTAATTTTGCAACCGATGGGGGTATAGCATTACCCACCCCTACACTATGACTTTGCAATATTTTTTCCTGTAAAAGCTTGGTGTCTTCTTTTGAAATTTGCGTATTAGCCAAAATTCCAAAACCAGTGTTTACTCCATACACAGTAGAACCTTGCTCTACAATTTTTTTAACATGCTGCCCCCCTTTCAATATCTTTTGCTTGGCAACCTCACTTAAGATTCCCTTTCTTTTTCCGTTTACCAGGTCCAGCGCGATGGAAACAGTAAGTTTATCCTCCCCAAACAAAAAATGTGATGCCATGCATTAGGTTTGTCCCGCAATTTAAAGAAATGTAAATTTGCACCGCAATGTGACTCATGCAGGGTCCGGTAGCTCAGTTGAATAGAGCAACTGCCTTCTAAGCAGTAGGTCATTGGTTTGAATCCAATCCGGATCACGAAGCCCCTTCCGATTTTGTTGAAGGGGCTTTTTTTGATGGTTGAGAGTTGGTTTTCTGCCAATTTTCGTACGCAATTAAAAAACTATCAAAATCGGAATCACTCACTAAATTTAATTTTTGAGCAATTCTAAGCTTATGCGTAGAAAGAGTGGAAGGAGCCATAGAAAGATGCTGCGCCACTTCTTTCATCCGCTTTCCTCTGCGCAATTGTTTTAAAACGGCAATTTCCTTTTCACTTAATAAATTGATTAAGTCAGGCATGTCAAAGAATAAATGCCCTTCGCAGATTAAATTGATAATAATTGTGTGTGGTACATAAATTTCGCCATTGAGCACAGTTTGAAAAACAATTTTAATTGTATCAAGAGAGTCTCCCCTAAAAAAGGTACCCGAAATTCCAGCACGATACGCACTTAATATTTCGCGGGACAATCGCTCATAAATAAAAATAATTTTTAACTGGGGAACATGATTTTTAAGTACTTGAATCAAATCAATGGCTTGCTCCTTATAAGAAACGGTATCCAGTACAAATAGGTCAAAATTCTTTTCAGAAACTAGTTGCAAGATCTCGTCTTCATTCCCATCCTCTGCTACTTTTAAAGAAAGCTCATCAACCATTTTTGAGAGAAGCGTAGATAAACCCTCTACCAATAATGGCTCTTTTATCAAAAACAAGGATCTCATATATTTAAAAACACATATTGAAGTATTGGAGAATTACATCAAGGTATGCCGATTAAAT
>Ga0129333_10002405_pt1 | contig 17395 bp, 11 predicted proteins | sample CPB6_08_DNA_FD_94474 | JGI IMG/M metagenome (GOLD analysis project Ga0129333, IMG submission 94474) | Freshwater to marine salinity gradient microbial communities from Chesapeake Bay, USA - CPBay_Sum_0.6_0.8_DNA | ecosystem: Environmental > Aquatic > Marine > Coastal | place: USA: Chesapeake...
CCCTAATGCCACTGCATCCCCCCTAACCCCAGCCTGGGGAGTTCGGTTACTCCCCCCTACCCCACCAAGCCAAAGGCCCACCAACCCAGTAAGCTAGGAAGTGGGGGATCGGACACAGGAGCAGTTAGCCCCAAGCCCCACGGGTTTCATCCCACCCCCTGCCCAAGCCCTTAGGAGGTTTCTGATGATTGGCATCACCCCGATCTCATTTTTAATGCAAGTTGCTCCCGCTGGGGAGTTTCCCGCCATGACTGTGTTGACGGTCTTGGTTATTCTGGGCTTTGTGGCCGCCGTAACCATTGGTTCCATTGCTTGGTACAACTCCAAACGTCCCCCAGGCTGGGAAACCAAAGAGCGCCCCAGTTTTGTCCCCAAATTTGGCCGCAAGGACAACAACTAATAAACCATGGGGTAACCCTAGGGAATGGGGAGTATCTGACTTTAGAACCCGTAACCTAGGGTAGGGTTTGCGCCTCGGTGCCGACCCTTTTTGCAGCTAAAATCGGGGCAGCTACGGGGAGATTACCCCTACCCCAGGAGTGAATCTACCCAAGAGGGATCCACCCAAGAAATTGCCCCGGTAAAGGTTTTTTAAAAAAGTTTTTTAGAGAATTTTCTAGTAAGTTTTTTAGGGCACTTGAATTAATTGCCTTAGCTCATAAATGGCTCACGACAAACCTAGTTTTGCTGGGGACGTTGGGGGCTAGATTTTATGGGCACCTTAATTCATTGCGATGACCAACAAATTGGCCACGATAACCATTTTTGTCGTGGGTATGTAGGCAAAATGGGTGCATTTCACTTTGGCCAATTTACCGATCCGGTAGGGGCAATTCCCCCGTGGTTGCTCCGAAACCTAGGCGATCGTTCCCAAGTGAAATGCTCCCGGCAAAATGTGGATTAATCCAGGTGCCCCATAGCATTTAATCCAGGTGCCCCCATTCCAGGTGCCCCCATTCCAGGTGCCCATCTTCTAGGTACCTATCTATATATTTACATCTACATCATGAAATGAGTTGGGGATAACCTGCAACTCTCGCGCAAGCAGATGCTCCCTCGCAAGGAATCGGGGAAGCATTTTGCAAGCTAAACTAGATTATGTCTACGATCGCGGGTTTTTCCTCAACCTTCCCCACAACCCTTTCATCCATTAAATTTTACGCTCATTTCCACCCTTGCGCCCATGCAAAACCTGGGGACTAGGGGGTCATCATCCCCCCTATTTCCTTGGATCTCGGTGCCCCCATCTACAAATTTTCCCTCTAGATTAATTCCCCCTAATTATGACCCTTGCCCCCCTTTCCTGGGCTGAATTAGAAGCCCTGGCTCCTGCTCCCCCTGATCCCATTCAGGGGCCAACCAATTCCCAATCTCGCCTGCGTCTATTTGGACAACCTGAAAGCGCTGTTCGGGTTACCCTCTATCGAGATCACCATGCCTGGTGCCCCTATTGCCAAAAAATTTGGCTCTGGCTAGAAGAAAAACAAATTCCCTATCGGGTGGCCAAAGTCACCATGTTTTGCTATGGCCAAAAGGAAAGCTGGTATAAACAGAAAGTTCCCTCCGGAATGCTCCCCGCCGTAGAGCTAGATGGCACCCTCATTACAGAAAGTGATGATATTTTACTCGCCCTAGAACAAGCTTTTGGCCCCTTGGGTGCTGGGATGACAGACCCTCAAGTGATGGCTTTACGACGGTTGGAGCGCCGTTTATTTCGGGTATGGTGTCAGTGGCTCTGTACTCCCAACCGTTTCCCTGGGCAAGATCAACGCAACAAAAGCCAATTTGATTTGGTGATGGGGGATGTGGAATCGGCGCTTGCGGCAAGCCATGGCCCCTATTTTCTAGGGGAATTTACCACAGCAGATGTGATTTTTGTGCCCTATGTGGAGCGCATGAATGCCAGTTTATACTATTACAAAGGCTACTCCATCCGAGAAGAATATTCTGCCTTAGGCACTTGGTTTAATGGCCTGGAGCAGCGCAGCACCTATCGGGGTACCCAAAGCGATTTCCACACCCATGCCCATGATTTACCCCCCCAAATGGGAGGGTGTTGGGCTAACACGGATTTGCAAACCCACATTAATCAGAATCGGGTCGATCAAGGCCCTTGGTTTGGGTTGCCGGATGTGGTGTATGGGGAGCCAGAAAATGCGCGGGGCGAGGCTTTGTACCGGGTCTTAAAGCACCGGCATAATATTATTCGGGTCAATCCCATGGAGGATACCCTCATGGAGAAGGCGCTACGCTGTGCCCTAACCACGCTGATGCAGGGGGAACTCTGCTATCCCCCAGAAGGTTCTGCACCGGGGCTGCGGTATTTGCGCGATCGGGTTTCTGTGCCTCGGGATATGTCTATTTATGCGGCCAAATATTTCCGGCAGGCATTGGAAGAAACGGCGGCTTTGGTGGGTGTGGATCAAGGTGTGCCTTTGGGTACGCGCGATCGCCAGGATCAGAACCCCGCTAATTTCCAAGACAAAACCCCCTAGGGTCTTGGGGAACCTCAGGGGGATCGTTCCAGGGCTGTAGCAAAGGCCCTGTAAAAAACGTGAGTTCGACCCATGGGGTGGAAATCCCTCACCCCAACCCCTCTCCCTGGGGGAGAGGGGCTAAAACCCCAATTCTAAGGTTGCTCCCCCTCTCGCCCAGTTTGGGAGAGGGGGCTGGGAGGTGAGGGCTATCGAACTCACGTTAAAAAGATGGGATGGCCAGACCTAGGCCAAGCCAAAAACTTGGGCGCAAAAACTACGCTCCTACAGGCAAGGGATCAGATTTTTAGCCCTAATCCCTTGCCCTAAAGTTTGGCCCCGTGCCCCCTCAGGCTCCCATTAAGCCGCTAGAGTTGCGAGGGATTGATTCATTTCCCCCAGTAGTTGCAATTGATAGTTGCTCACTTCTTGGAGGCGATCGACCTCTTGCTGAAGAGATTGTAACTGTTGCTCTAGGCTATGGAGGGTTTCCTGGGTAGGTTGCAATAATTCCCCGTAGGCGTTGATTTTGCCCAAGAGTTCTCCGAGGGTAACCTGACGCTGCCCCAGGTCTCCCGCTAGGGCTTCTAGGGCTTGGCGCTCTTGGTTTTGCTGGGCTTCCAGGGCAGCAACCTGGGCCGATTGGCTCCCAATTTGGGCTTGGAGCGCTTGGATTTTTTCCCCTAGGGCCGATCGTGCGGCCTCGGATCCTTGGCGTAGGGTTTCCAGTTGGCTCAGCACCGGAGTGAGATCAATATCAACCCCTCCCTCAGCATCCACTGGGCTACCCTGGCGCTTGGCCAAAATCGATCGATAGGCCGATAGCACCGCCTTGGCTTCCCGTAGGCGCTTGCGCTGGGGCACCAAAGATTCATCAAATAACTGATATTCCGACTGGAGATCAGCCAGTTCATTATCAAGGGTGAGGCGATCGAACTCCGCTGCTTTTTCAATCTCCGCCTTCTTGGTCTCCATGTCCTGGGACAGCAGCCGCAGTTCATCCTCTTGGTCATTCACGAAATTAAAGGTCTTGGTGTAGTCCCTTTCCTGTTCTTCCACCAAGGTACGCAATTCCGCCAAGGGCATCCCCTCCAACCCCGCCACATCCACCTGCTGGGCGGCGATGGGATCCAGCCCCCCCATGGCTGAGGTAAGCTGTCCATGGAGATCCCCCGTGGCCTGGATCTGCCTCTGAAGGGCTGCATCATAATCCTGGTAAGTCACCAGGAGTTGCTGGCTACTCTCCTGCTCTGCCTTGGCCCGCTCCAAAGCCCCTTGGCCCTGTTCCCAGGCTTCCCGGCGGGCCTGCACGGTTTGCTCCAGTTCTGTAACTTGGGCTTGGAGGGCTTCCCCTTGGGTGCGGTGCTGATCCAGTTGTTGCCAGTGTTGATCCAAGATGGCTTTTTGGTGCCCTAGGGTTTCCACCGCATGGGTTAGCTGACCCTGTACCCCTTCACTGTTGGGCACATACTCCATCAAACGCCCCAGACGATCCTGCATCAGGGCCATTTGCTCCGCATCCAGGCCACCCCCTGCGCTTTGATCTCCGATGGCTTGGCGATGGCTTTCTAGATCTTGCTGTTCAGCTTTGAGTTGTTCCCAGGCTTTTTTGAGTTCTCGATCGCGGTTCTCCAATTCCAATCGTAGGTGCTGGGCTTCTTCCCGCAGGGCTACGGCCTCCTGCTTTTCCTGGTTGATGCGGGCCATCTCCTCTTCCAGTTGGTGAGTTTGTTCCCACCGGCTTTCCATTTCCTGTTCTCGGCGGTGCAGTTCCTGGGTCTGGAAGGTGAGGGACTGCTTCCATTGTTCAATTTCTTCTTCTTGATCCTTGAGGCGATCTTGAAAGCGGGAAGAGTTTTGCAGGGTGTTGAGGATGGTGCGGGTGGCTTCTTTCACCTTTTGCACTTGGCCAGATTTATCGCTCACATCCACCAACACGAGGGAACCTGGACCAAAGTCCCCCACCTTATCGGAAGAGAGAACTTCCCCATTGGCTAGAACTTGCCACCGATCTTCCGATCGCTGCTGAGCCAGGAGTTTTAGCCCTGTTTTACCGGCCAGTAGACCTGATTTTTTTTGTACTTCTGCTAAATAAAGCACGCCAGTCTTCCTCTCCCTCAATACCAAAGCAAGCGATGCTGATTAAACCCCGGTTAGCCCTGAGCCAAGGCGTGGACGATGCCCCTGTCTATGGCCGTGGGAACTGCCGTGGCGGTTAGCCCCAATCCAGGCGCTGCCAATCTGCGGCTGAAATGACTCCTGGAGAGCATCGGGCAGGTTCATGGTTGTAAGAACACATCCCTATCATCATGCACCATTGTAGCCATGTCCCGACACTTTTGTGACTTTTCCCTGGGGATAACCCATCCGGGGAGAGAATGGCAGCGTCCAGGGCAAAATTGCAGGGAAACCGCTGCATCCTGGAACAAATTCCTAAAGTTGGGGTTCAGGGAGTCCTTAAATCCCCCCATAAGCCAAATTCCCACGATAGGAAACATCTATGAAAAATAAAGTTGCCATCATGCCATGGATCAAAAGTCCTGTAATCAGAACTTTTGTCTTGATCCCAGGGACTGAGTAACCAGCGGACTCAAGTGGAAACCCTTGCCGTGGTCTGCTCTACAAATGCACAGGCCACCCATGGAAGGGGTTGTCAAAATTTAGGTTGGGATGTCCTAAAAAACCTGAGTTCGATGGCCCTCACCCCCCAGCCCCTTCTCCCAAACTGGGCGAGGGGGAGCAACCTTAGAATCAGGGTTTTAGCCCCTCTCCCATGGGGTGAGGGATTTCCACCCCATGGGTCGAACTCACGTTAAGTCGAACTCACGTCAAACAGATGTCCTAAACAATGGTGCGTTTGCTATTGAGCAATACACCCTACGGGATTCACGACTGGATTCACACAGCTAAAATGAGGTATTAGAAAGTTCAGAAAATTAAACTTCTAGGGGATTTAAGCCTGAAATGCTAAGGCACTAAATTAACCACGTCAATCCACTGGGGTGCCCTGGCTCTTGAGCAGGGCTGTCAGCTAGATGATAGGGTGAAGATGTTTTCCCAGGGTCGGGGCTTGCCTTGGCCCTAGGGTTTGGCGGGTGTCTTGATGTTGAGCTTTGCCATGTCCTGCATTGTTGCGGATTTTTCTTTTTGGTGGTCTTTTTTGTAATTTTTATTGAAATCCATGGCTTCTCAGTTTACCCGTGACCTACAAAATCTTATCGATCGCCTCAATGACGAGACCCTAACCCTAGGGCATCTCCTGGAGGAAACCTCCGATCGGAGTTTTAGCTTGATTATTTCCCTGTTGGTGCTGCCCTTTTTAGTCCCCTCGATTCCTGGCTTTACAACCCTACCTAGCCTTGCTTGTTTGTTGTTATCCCTGCAAATTGCCCTTGGGCGGAGTTCCCCCTGGTTGCCCCGATCGATCCGGGAGTTTCGGTTCCCCCCCAAGGTGATTAGTTTACTGTTGGGGGCTTTGCAGTCGGTGAGTAAGGTGCTCGATCGCATTACGCGCCCCCGCATGAGCCGCCTGGTACAAAGCCCCCCCATGCGCCGTTTTAATGGCTGTTGCTTGGCCTGGATGTCCCTGTTGCTGATGTCCCCGGTGCCTTTTACCAATCCCCTGTTTACCATCACCATTCTGTTATTTACCACAGCGATGCTGGAAGGGGATGGCCTGTTGTTGTTGGTGGCCTATGGGTTGATGGGTCTAGAAACGGCGGTGTTGGGGGGCGGGTTGTATTTGCTGTGGCAAGCCCCAGAGTTGCTTCAGCAAATCCAAGGGACGATCGTCCAATTTTGGCAAGGTTTACGGAATTAAGGGAAGACCCTCTCCCTAAATCCCTCTCCCACGAGGGGCGAGGGACTTTGAAAAAATTTGAGGGAATTTGAGGGAATCTAGCTCCCCTTCTCCCTAGGGAGAAGGGGTTGGGGGATGAGGGGTTATCGCGTCCCCTCGCCAAACCCCTTGGGGTAAAAACCATCCCCCCAGACCTTCAATGCGATCGTGCCCTAGGGTATAAACCCAAGCCAGCCCTAGGGGTTCTCCCCCTAAGGTATAGATGGGGTGTTGCTGGCGATCGTAGAGATTTTCCTGGGGATCCCGGTGGGGATCAAAATCCTCTAGGCTGTCCAAATCCGCCAAAATTGCCCCCAGGCTGTCCCCCAAGCCCCTGGGCTGCAATCCCAGCAGCACCCCTTCCACCCAGCCTTCTCCCGGAGCCAGACCCGGATACCCCAAGGGCAAACCATACAAGGCTCCCCGTATCTTGGCCCCCTGGCTCCAAGCCACCCGCCCCCCACAGTAGGCCAAATGGTTACACTCCCCCGGCTTGAGGGTGCCATACACAAAAACGCGCAGTTCTGGGGGGGGTGAGTTGGGCAAGGAATCTGGAGGGGGGTCAGCCATGGTTCATTTCAGGGTGACTCAAGATTAGGGTGACTCAAGATATTGTGCCCCTCACCCTCAATCCCTGTCCCAGGGCTGATTGACTGACAAAACAGGCTCAAACCGAGGCGCAGGGGGGCGGGTCAGAGAACCCGTTAAACCCTCGTAGGGGCGCGGTCTTCGCGCCCAAGGCAGAACTTTCGTCAGTCAGTCAGGTTCCAGGGGGGCGAGGGATTTTGAGGCCATGGGGGAGATGTGGCTCCCTTTGGCTCAGGTGGGGTCGGGTTGATTGGAGTAGACAGATAGCCCGGTTATTGTTCTTGCAGTTGGGCAGGAATACCCTGTTGCTGTAGCTCTTGGATCAGTTCTTCGGCCCGATCCCGATCGCTAAAAGCCCCAAACTGAATCTGTGCGCCGGTGTCCGAGTTTCTTAAGTAAGCATCCGGCACCGCTTGCTGGGACTGATCCAACAGTTGATCGCTGGTGTAGGGGGTGACCACTGAAAACTGGGAGCTATTGGCGGGGGCGATCGCCGGGGGAGGAGGGGCAGCAGATTGGCGCGGAGCCTGGGGCGGGGGAGGAGCCGGAGGACTATAGGCGCGGGGCGGCTCTGGCTCAACGCTGGGTGCTGGGGCATCCCCGTAGGAATCCTCTGTATAGCTGCTTTCTGCCCCAGGGTCATAGGAATTTTCCTCAGGACTGGCGTAGGTTGCCCCCGACCCATTATCAGGGGGACTGGCTTCAAAGGTGGGCGGACGATCGGGAGTCGATCCCCCTGCGGTGGTTCCCCGGCTAGGGGTGACCCCTGGGCTAGCAGGAGCCACCGCCGCCTTGAGGTTGGACAAGAGACCCGTGGGGCTAGGGGAGGGCGTGACCCCCGGCACCAGGGGAGAGGCAACCGGGGCGGGCAAGGTGGTGGGCTTGGCCGTGCTGAGGTTATCAAGGTTGAGATCCACAAATTCCTGGGTTGCCAGATCGGGGCCAGCGGGTTTGGTGGGGGTCTCAGGTTCTGCTGAGCCATTAGGAGCCGGGGCGGGGCTAGTGTGGACCCACAGGCGATCGAGTCCCCATTTATCCATGGCTGAGGGATTCAGAATCACATAGCCCAGGGTGGTGCTAGACATCAGCAACAACAGCAAGGAACCAATACCCAAGGGCGAAAACAGCCCCTCTAGCCACCGGGGTAGGGGCTTGGTTTCTTCGGGCAAGTCCCCATCAGGCAGGTCTTCCAGCAACGCTTCTGAGGAGGCAAGGTAGTCATCGGGGGGCAAGGTTGCAGCCAGATTAAGGGGCTGGGATGCGGGGACTGGGATAGGGTTGCCCTCTGCCAGTTCCTCTAGACGGGCCAGGGCAAGGCTGGGATCATAGGCCATATCCCCTGCCATGGGGGAGCCTTGGGATAAGTCTGGGGAGGTTAGGGCGGGATCTGGGTCGGGATCTGGATGGCCAGGGTGGGGGGAATGGGTATTGGGGGAATTGGAGATCGATCGCCCTAAGCTGCTGCCTTGGGAACCCTGGCCAGAGTCCCCATGGAATTCCACCGTCGGCTCAGAACCCACCGGCTCTTCCAGATAATAGGCTTCTTCCGCCTCCCCTTCCGTGGCCAGATCCAGAGCGACAATGCGTTCCAGGTCTGCCTCCGAGAGGTTGAGCGCCGCCGGTGGCAGGCTGGGATTCCCTGGGGATGGGGAGGGGTGCGGCACGATCGCGGGGCTGGGATTGAGGGCCAGGGGCGGGCTAGGTGGAGCGGTGGTCACGGGGGCAGTCGTAGCCAAATCTAGCTTGGTGGCACTGGCCTGCTGATCTAAAAAGTGATCATCAAAAACACTAAAACTGAAAGCCTCTTGGAAAAGCTGTTCCATATAGGCTTGGGTTTTCTGGGGATCCTCATCAATCACTTCCTGAGCAGTCCCCCCACCCAGATCCGGGTGAGTCGCAGGGACTGGGGACACGATCGCCGCCTGGGAACTGGATGGAGCCGCAGGAGAAGCCATCCCAGGGGTCTGGGACGGGGTGACCTGGGGTGCAGTGACCTGAGGTGCAGTGACCTGAGGTGCAGTGACCTGGGGCGCAATGACTGGGGGCGGGGTGATCTGAGGTGCCGTGACTTGGGGTGTCGTGACTTGGGGTGCAGGAATTTGGGGTGCAGTACCCTGGGGCACGATCGCCGGGTGAGAACCCTGGGAAATCCCAGGGACAGCCTCCGTCAGTTGCTCCCGGTTCCCCTCATGCCCCCAACCCGCCTGAGCCTCAAAAGCCCTGGCATCTTCCTCCCAAGCTGCTGTACGGCGCAGCCCTTGCCCCTGTTGCAAAGCCGGGAACACTTCTAAGCCCTCGGCCCCCATCCCTGGCTCTAGATCCTCTGCCATCAGGGGGCCACAGGGGGTCAACTGTTCCAAGGTCTGGCCATGGGTCTGGCGATCGTAGGGCCGATCGTACCAACCGTCCCCAGGCCCCAAGGGTTGGGAATCCGGGGCAGGAGGTGCGATCGGCGGGGCTTCTGGGGCGATCGTCCCCCCCCGATAGTTCCCTAAAACCGGATGCCCCACCGTCCCAGTAGCGGGATGACCATAGCCCCCATGGGTTTGGGCAGGATGCGCGTTATCCAGATGCCGGTTATCCAGATGCCGGTTGTCTAGATGCCGGTTGTCATAACCTTGGGCCGCATAACCTTGGGTTCCATAGCCCTGATCTTCAGAGATATAACCTTGGGCGGGATGGCCTTGAGCGGGATAACCCTGATCTTGAGGGACATAACCCTGAGGGGGATGGCCTTGGGGGGGATAGCCTTGAGCCGGATGACCTTGAGCGGGATAGCCTTGGGCGGGATAGCCTTGGGCGGGATAACCTTGAGCGGGATAACCTTGAGCCGGATGGCCTTGGGCCGGATGACCTTGGGCGGGATAACCTTGGGGGGGATAGCCTTGGGAGATCGCACCATGGGCGGGATCCCCGTGAACCCCAGGATCTTGCATTCCCTGGCCTTGGCTCGGATGATTTTGCCCCCAAGCGCCCAGCCCAGTTGCTCCCGGAACCGCTTGCCCTGGAGTACTCCCAGAAGCCCCTGGCAAATGCACCTGGCTGGGATGGTAGGGACGCACCCCAATCCCCGCCTTAAATCCAGGGGCGATCGTCGTGCCGCTAAATGCTGGGTTAATCACCGCGCTCACCGGAGCCGGTACCGAAGCCCCCGGAGCTAGCTCCAACGCCTGGGAACGCTTCAGACCCAAAATTTCTAAAGATGGGGCACCCCGTTGGGGGTTCTTGGGATTGGCCAAAGCTTGGCGCACCCGTTTTTGTTGGCGATAGCGCCGCAATTCATCTTCCAGACGCACATCTAAAGCCGTCAGCACCCCCTGCAATTCTGGCTGAAGCACAGCACCCCCTACCGATCGAGTCGAAAACATACCGCCGGATTTGGCTTGGCCACTGGGCATACTGGATCCCCCCTCACATGAACTCACATGGGCGGTTTGATTAAAGCTTAAATCGTTCAGATCGTCCACTCCCAGCAACCCACAATCCTAGGATTTGGTCTTGAGGTGTACCGGAATTTCAATGGTAAAGGTAGTTCCCTGCCCCTGCACCGACTCACACAGCAGGGATCCCTTGTGTTTATCCGTAATAATTTGGTAGCTAATGGATAGCCCTAACCCCGTACCCTGACCCACGGGTTTTGTGGTGAAAAAGGGATCAAAAATATGCTTGCGCACCTGATCCGGTATTCCCGCGCCATCATCTTGAATGCGAATGCGCACCCAATCTGGATCGTAACCATAGCCCCTCTTCGTAAAGGCTTCCGTGGTGATGGTAATATGCCCCGGCTCCGTGCGTTGATGTTGCTCAAATTGATCATGCACCGCATCGATCGCATTGCTCAAAATATTCATAAACACCTGGTTGAGTTGCCCCGCCAGACATTCCACCAACGGCAAATCCCCATACACCTTGCCCACCTGAATCGTTCCATAAATCCCATGGGATTTTGTGCGATTTTCCAGAATCACCAAGGTGCTATCAATGCCATCATGAATATCCACAGGCTTCACTTCTGCTTCATCCAAGCGGGAGAAATTGCGCAGAGATAACACAATATTACGAATGCGCTCCGTGCCCATTTTCATGGACTTAAACATTTTGGTGCAATCATCCTTCAGGAACTCTAAATCAATATTTTCAATGTATTCCTGAATGTCTGGATGGGGATTGGGATAATGGGTTTCATAGAGTTCCACCAACTCCATGAGATCTTCCACATAATCCTGGGCATATTGCACATTGCCTGCAATGAAATTCACTGGATTATTAATTTCATGGGCCACCCCCGCCACCAATTGCCCTAAGCTGGACATTTTCTCACTTTGTACCAGTTGGCTTTGGGTTTGTTGCAGGTTTTTGAGCGCCTCTTGCAGTTGCTGGGCTTGGGTTTGGGCTGCTAGGGCTGTGGCGCGGGTTTGGGCATAGAGATCCGCCTGTTCCATGGCGATCGCCACATGATCCGTCACGGATTGCAACACCTCAATCTCGGCCACACTCCAACAGCGAGACTTGTGGGCATTCCCACAAATAATCGCCCCCAATTGCCCCGATCGCGTTTCCACCGGCACCACCAACAGGGACTTCACAAACCAGTCAGATAACACCGATCTCAACCCCTGATCCAAGGAATCATCCACATCCCCATCTTCCACCACCCAATTTTTTAGCTTGAGCATGGTATCTCGCAAAGCAGCGGTTTGGGAGGCGGAACATTCCCCCAAAAGACTGGGCAAGCCCTCTTCCTTGGCTTCATGGGTGATGGCCAAAATAATCTGAATTTCATTATTACTGGGATCTGTGTGGCTCCAACACCAGAGGAAATTACAGCGATCGATATCCATCATTTCTCGAATATCATCCACCGTCACCCGCAGGATCGTATCCAAATCCAAAGAGGTGCGAATATGGCTGGCCAGCCGCAACAAAATCCCCTCCCGATGGCTATTGAGGATTTTTTGCAGTTCTAGGCGATCGATCGCCGCCGCCAAACCGGGCAAAATTCCCTCCAGCAACTCCTTGGGCGGCAGGACTTCTTCCCGGTGCAACAAAGTCAGCACCCCCACCAAGTTATTGCCCACCAGCAAAGGATAACCCCCAAAACTTTGGATTTCCCCTTCAGCTAGCCAAGCCTTAGCCCCTCGGAAACAAATATCATCGCTTGCCTTGCAAGTCACATAGGGGTGTTGATTTAGCCCCACCAACCCAATCATAGAAATCCCTAAGGAAACTGTTTCCGGGAAGGTATCCTCCGGTAACTCAATCCCCCAAACACTTTGCCGGGTCAATAAATTTGTTTGGGAGTTCATCACCCAAAAACCCACACTGGCGGTCGCCAAATAGTGTTCCAACACCTGGCTACAGCGAACCAAAAGATCCATTAAAGTAGTGCTTTGATGAATCGCTAAAGCAATTTCTAAATTGAGATCAGACACATCAGCTTTCAAAGCAAAGGGGCAAGAGGCTGGGGATCCAAAAGATTCACCGGAGGAATAGGGAAAATTCCGAAGCGTCAAATCATGTGCAAACATTATAGTTACGATGCCCTCTTTCATCAATGGCGAATAACACCTTGACCACACCGAGGCTTAGGGCCCATGGGGGGTAAGGGTAGACCTGATGGATTAATCCTGTCAGGAGACCTGATGAGTAGATCTATGGGGAGAACCTGATGGAGGGGGATAGCCCCAGGGACTTGTGTCTCTGGATACTCTAATCTACGCCGAAATCTAGACCTGATCCTGAGAAGTCTCTAGTTTTCTTGCCAGCCCCAGGGCCAGGAGATCCACCGGAGATCTCGCCCCTAACCCCCGACTATCCCTGGCAAAACGGGATCCCCGGAAGGGTTTGGCATCGGGGCAGACCCCTGTACCCTGGGATTACCCTGCGATCGTCCCCTTGAGGCTATCGAAACTGAACCTTAGGGGCTGGATCCATAATTGTAGAATCCAACTATCCTGACTCTAATTTCTAGATTCAAGACCCTCAACCAAGGGTTTCCCCTAAAAAATTACATTTCCTTATATCTAGATACAAGACGATACATAACAATACAAAAAACAGGTAAATTGACGGGGGCAACCAAGCAGGGGCCCATGGGATCTAGGGTAATGGGTATGATGGCGAAGGAACTTATATTACATCCCCTTACAGGGTGTTAACCTTCACTGATGCCTTGCGGATCCCGATCGATCGCTGTCGTAAACAGAAGCAGTAAAGGATAGTAGATCTATGACCGAATCATCGTCTGGACAACGGACTGTCCTCGCTGTAGATGACAGTAAAGTCATGCAAGAGATCATTCTCCGCGCCCTTCAAGCGGAGTATGAGGTTCTCGTGGCAGACAATGCGGTGGATGCTCTGGCGGCTATCTGTCACCGCAGGGTGGATTTAATGCTTCTGGATGTGTCCATGCCAGATATTGATGGGCTGGAATTATGTCGCACGGTGCGCAGTATGCCCCAGTTTCAGCATTTGCCCATTATTATGCTCACCTCCCGCAACAGTCCCTTTGATCGGGTGCAGGGCCGAGTCGCTGGAGCCACGGAATACATTACGAAGCCCTTTGAGCCGGAGCAATTGCGCCAGACAATTTGCCAGGTGTTGGCCTAGGGGGGATTGACCTAGGGAGGGTGAATCTAGGGGGAATTGACCTAGGGGGAATTGACCTAGGGGGAATTGACCTAGGGGGTGTGAATCTAGGGTTACGGGCGGAAGGAGGCGCGATCGCCTGCTGGGTTTTGTGGTGGCCTAGTCCAGGAATCCTGCCTCTAGGGTGCGATCGGGGAGTCATCGGCGCGGTAGTCCCCAGACTTGCCCCCCGTTTTGCTGATCAGGCGGATCCCCTGGAGGGTCATGGCTTTGTCGAGGGCCTTGGCCATGTCGTAGAGGGTCAGGGCCGCTACGGTGACGGCGGTGAGGGCTTCCATTTCTACCCCCGTGGGGGCTTGGGTTTTCACTTGGGCGGTAATGTGGTAGCCAGGTAGCTGGGGATCCGCTTCCAGGTTGACTTGGACATGGCTGAGGGGGAGGGGATGGCAGAGGGGAATGAGGGTGGCGGTGTGTTTGGTGGCCATGATGCCAGCGAGGCGGGCGGTGCCGAGAATGTCCCCTTTGGGGGTGTTGCCTGCGGCGATCGCTTGCAGGGTTTCGGGTTTCATGCGGACTTGGCCCACGGCGATCGCTTCGCGCACGGTGCTGGGTTTCTGGGAAATATCCACCATGCGGGCGGTGCCGGTGGCATCCAGATGGGTTAGGGGGGGGGCGGGGTCAAGGGGGGTAACCATAGGGATCTTGCGGGGTAGCTGGCCAATTGTTGAGATTTTTTTCTAGGTTAAGGGGTTGTGAATCCCTAGGGGATGCTGTTATAGTTGAAAGCCGGTGAGCTTAAAGGGTCAATCAACCCCCCAAGTCTCAGCCATGCCTAGACTCTCACCCCGTCAGGTTAACCCAACCGAGGGGCTAAAAAAAGTCAGGGTCAAGTGACCCATTTTAACCTTTGAGGGCGCGTAGCTCAGTGGATTAGAGCATTTGACTACGGATCAAAGGGTCGGGGGTTCGAATCCCTCCGCGCCCGTTTTACAATTGAACAACTTTTAAACAAGCATTATCTAGGGATCTTAGATATGTAAGCTGTGGCGCTCATATCATGATTTTGGTTATGCTAAAATTACCCAATAGTGTATTTCTAGCCGCAGGCTTAGGAGACATGGGCAGTAGCACTTTGTCTTGATAGCTATCGATCGGCTCAAGTACTATGCCGTGAAGACCGAGATACTATCATGAAAGCAAGTGAAGCCAAACTTCTAACATTTCTTCAAAAGTCTCCCCAATTTATTATCCCCATTTATCAGCGCACCTACTCTTGGACAGAACAAGAATGTCAGCAACTTTGGGATGATATTATACGATCGGGTACCAATGAAAATATTTCTGCCCACTTTATTGGATCTGTCGTTTATATTGAAAAAGGTCTTTACCAAGTTTCTAGCCAGTCTCCTCTATTAGTCATTGATGGCCAGCAACGACTTACAACTATTTCACTTCTTCTAGAAGCCCTAGCCCGTAGGATAGAGCAAAGTGAAAATTTAGAGCCTCTGGAAGGCTTTTCTGCAAAGAAAATTCGCCATTACTATCTTCTTAATCCCCTAGAAGAAAACGATCGTGCTTTTAAGCTTATATTGACTCAAACTGATAAAGATAGCTGGCTAGCTCTTCTTCAAAAAAAGGATATATCCCAGCATCATTCTATTCGTATTTACGAAAACTTTAAATTTTTTCAGCAGAAGCTTGAAAAATATTCAGGTGATTTGTTAGATCTTTGCAATGGACTGGCCAAGCTAATCATTGTAGATGTTGCGTTGAATCGAGATCAAGACAATCCACAGTTAATTTTTGAGAGCATGAACTCTACAGGCCGTGAACTCAGTCAGGCCGATTTAATTCGCAATTTTATTTTAATGGGTTTAGAGCCTGCTCATCAAAATCAACTCTATAATGACTATTGGCGACCTATGGAGATAGAGTTTGGCCAAGAAGCTTATAGTAACCAGTTTGATAGTTTTATGAGACACTATCTGACTGTAAAAACAGGCCAAATTCCCAAGCTTCAGGAAGTTTATCAAGCTTTTAAGGCACTTGCACGCAATGAAAGACTTCCGTTTTCCAGTGTTGATGAATTGACGGCTGATCTCTATACTTTCTCCAAGTATTACTGCTCCATGGCTTTGGGAAAAGAAGTTGATATAGATTTAGCAGCAGCATTTCAGGATTTGAGGGAGTTAAAGGTTGATGTTGCTTACCCACTTTTACTAGAACTTTACCATGACTATAAAAATGGGATTATTTCTCATAATGATTTTCTAGCAGCGGTACGGCTAATAGAAAGTTATGTTTTTCGCCGCACTATCTGTTCTATTCCAACCAATTCTCTTAATAAAACTTTTTTAACCTGTAGTCGATCCTTAAAAAAGGATCGGTACATAGAGAGCCTTAAAGCTTATTTTATGCTACTACCTTCTTATCGGCGATTTCCAAGAGATGAAGAGTTTAAACGTGACTTAAAAGTTCGTGATCTTTATAATTTTCGCAATTCTTCTTACTTTTTGTATCACTTAGAAAACTATGGACGTAGGGAACGGGTAATGCGAAATGAGTATACAATTGAGCATATTTTACCTCAAAATGAAAACCTTTCCCATCCATGGCAAGAAGCTTTAGGGTCACAGTGGAAAACTGTTCAGCAAACCTGGTTACATACTTTAGGAAACTTAACTTTAACTGGATATAACCAAAAATATGGAGATCGGCCTTTCCTGGAGAAACGGGACATGGAGTGTGGGTTTAAGCAAAGTCCTCTATGGTTAAATCAGGGGTTAGGCTTCGTAGAGGTTTGGAATGAAGCAGCAATCCAACAACGGGCTGAGCGGCTAGCAGATCGCGCTGTCCAAGTTTGGGTAATTCCTTCCATGGAAGCTAGCATTTTAGAAAGCTACCGAGTTCGTTCTGGTAAAGGTTATGGGTACACGCTCAATGACCATCCCTATTTGAAAAATGAGCCAGTACAAAAACTTTTTGAATTGTTCGGAAAAGCAGTTTTTGAGCTTGATCCTTGTGTTAGTGAGGAAATTCTTAAGTTATATATTGCTTACAAAGCAGAAACTAATTTTGTCGATGTGGTGCCTCAAGCTAAGCGACTCAGACTATCGATCAATATGCGGTATGCTGAAATTGATGATCCTAAGGGGGTATGCAAGGATGTCACTAATTTGGGTCGATGGGGAAATGGGGATATTGAAGTAGGCTTAGAGACTTTGGATGAGTTGCCCTATGTCATGGGTTTAGTACGTCAAGCATTTGAAAAACAAATGGGTAATGGGGAAGAAATCGAACCTATCTGATAGTCCAACTGCAATTGTGCCATAGACCCATAGGGGTTGGGGGGAGATGGGGGTTCCAGGAAGCCTGTGGACAGGTAGTATAGGTCAGAACACCATTATTTCACTGTAACGTTGGGTTTCTATGGCTGGTCATAGTAAGTGGGCAAACATCAAACGCCAAAAAGCGCGGGTGGATGCCAAAAAGGGCAATATCTTCACCAAAATTTCCAGGGAAATCATTGTTGCAGCCCGCCATGGCATTCCCGACCCCGATGGTAACTTTCAGTTGCGGGTGGCGATCGAAAAAGCCAAAGCCGCAGGAGTCCCCAAGGACAACATTGAACGGGCGATCGCCAAGGGAGCCGGAACCCTGGGGGGCAATGATAGCCTGGAGGAAGTGCGCTATGAAGGCTATGGGCCGGGGGGGGTGGCGGTTCTCATCGAAGCCCTGACGGACAACCGCAATCGCACCGCTGCGGATCTGCGGGCTGCTTTTAGCAAAAATGGGGGCAATTTAGGGGAAACGGGCTGTGTGGGCTGGATGTTTGCCCAAAAGGGCGTGGCCACGATCGCAGGCAACCTGGAAGACGAAGAAACCCTGCTGGAAGCCTCCCTGGAAG
>Ga0129333_10002406_pt1 | contig 17388 bp, 17 predicted proteins | sample CPB6_08_DNA_FD_94474 | JGI IMG/M metagenome (GOLD analysis project Ga0129333, IMG submission 94474) | Freshwater to marine salinity gradient microbial communities from Chesapeake Bay, USA - CPBay_Sum_0.6_0.8_DNA | ecosystem: Environmental > Aquatic > Marine > Coastal | place: USA: Chesapeake...
CCGCCGTCGAGACCGCGTTCGCCATCGCCAAGGCCGGCGGAGCGACCACCATCCTCAATCCGGCGCCCGCCGCCGAGATCGACCGGTCACTCCTCTCGCTCTGCGACATCGTGATGCCGAATCAGCACGAGGTCGGACTGCTCGGCGGAGTCGAGGAACTGCTCGCTTGCGGCGTGGGCGCGGTGGTGCTCACCCTCGGCGCCCGCGGGCTGCGGGTGGTGACCGGCGGAACCCGGATCGATGTTCCGCCCTTCGCCGTGCGCGCCGTCGACACGACGGGAGCCGGAGACGCCGCATGCGGCGCGCTGGCCGCGGCGCTGGCCGCGGGCCACGATCTCGCCGTCGCCGCCCGTCGCGCCGCGGCCGGCGGTGCACTGGCGGCGACCCGCCACGGCGCCGTTCCGTCGTTGCCCACCCGCGAGGAGATCGACGCCCTCTTCGGTTCCTGAACCGGGCGCCGGTCAGGACGACGCGTCGCGGCCCAACGTCACCGTCGTCCAGCCGGCGATCGTCACCCGATCGACTTCGCGCAGCGGGTCGAGCGCGTCGATCACCCTCGACTCGGTCCCGGCCAGGAGCCCGCTCACCACGAGAGTCCGTCCGGCGAGACGCGTCAACTGCGGAGCCAACTCGACCAGGACCGGAAGCAAGATGTTGGCCACCACGAGATCGAAGGGGCGACCGATGGTCTCGAGCGGCTCGGTGGACACCGACCAACGGTCGGCGACACCATTGAGGTCGGCGTTGCCGAGCGACACGTCGACCGCGGCCGGCATCAGGTCGGTTCCGTGAGCTCGTGACGCGCCGAGAACGAGCGCGACGACTCCGAGCACGCCGCTTCCGCACCCGACATCGAGCACCGTGTCTCCCTCTCGCAGGTGACGTTCGATCGAACGCAGGCAGCCCGAGGTGGTCGGGTGGTCTCCGAGGCCGAACGTGGGGCCGGGTTCGATGCGCACCACGACGCCGCCACCGACCGGTTCGTCGTCGCCCGAGGGGTCGGAGTCGGGCAGCCAGGCGGGAACGATCGTCAGGTCCGCGCTCACCCGATGCGGTTCGGCGTGCCGACGCCATTCGTCGGCCACCGAGTCGTCGATGTCGACGAACTCCCACGACGCACCGGACGGCAGTTTCCCCAGTGCCACGCGCACGGCGTCCCGGTCGTCACCGAGCGAGGTCCGGAGTTCCACCGTGCCGGACGCCAGCCAACGCTCCTCGATCGCCTGGGTACCGGCGGCCCACAACATGTCGCTCACCAACTCGGCGTGCCCGGGCGACACGCGAACCACGATTCCCGTCGACAACGGAGCGCCTCAGCCGTCGAGTCGCCGCATCTCGCGCCGAAAGCGTTCGGCCCGGGCCACGTAGGAAGCCGCCGCCAACGAGATCTCGTCGGCGCGGGCTCGCCCCTCCTTCACGACCGCGGGAGAGCCGGCGGCGAGGGCTCCGCTCGGAACCACGGTTCCGTTGAGCAGAACCGAGTTCGCCGCCACCACGGCGCCGCTGTGCACCTCGACGCGATGCATCACGATCGATCCGTTCCCCACCAGAGCCCCGTCGTGGATCCGGCAACCCTCGAGGTGCACCAGATGTCCGATGACGCAGTCGTCGCCCACCACGGTCGGGAAGACATGGGTGGTGTGGAGGACGCAACCGTCCTGGACCGAGGTCCGCTCGCCCACCACGATGTCGCCGTCGTCGCCCCGCAGCACCGCACCGGGCCAGATCGAACTCCCGGCGCCGATGCGCACCCTGCCGATCACGACGGCATCGGGATGCACGTAGGCATCGGGATGAATGTCGGGTTCGTGTTCTCCGAGCGCGTAGATGGGCACGAGGACACGGTAGTCAGTCGACCCGACGACGAGCGTGGTGAGGGTCGGCCGAACCGACTCCTTCCTCCGGGTGCGTCGGCGAACCCGCCCGTCGGGTTCCCCGATAGGGTGGCGACTCATGTCACGGCGCATCGACATCGAACTCACCAGTTCGCGCTCCGACGGCACCTGGACCTGGCGGGCCGCGGGTGCGCGCGAGCCCAAGGGAGTCGTTCCGACGTCGTTGTTGCCGGCCGGAAGCAAGGTCGGAGACGTGCTGAAGGTCGAGGCCGAGTCCGACCTCGATGGCTTCACCATCCTCGCGATCGTTCAGGGTCGCACCAAGACGTCGAAGTTCGAGACGATCCGGATCGAGGTCGACCACTCGAACTTCAAGCCCGTCACCGAGACCCGCGCCCCGCGCGACGAGCGTCGCGGTCGAGCCGGTGAACGTTCCGGGGACCGGCGTGGCGATCGTCCCGGCCCGCGCGGAGGCGAGCGTCGTGGTCGCGCCGGTGAGCGCGCCGGCGAGAAGCCCGGTGAGAGACGGCGGGACCGTGCCAACGACGGTGCCGGGGACCGACCGGATCGTCGGCGCGAGCGTCCCGCCGGTGATCGTCCGCGTCGTCCGCGCTTCGAGGTTCCGCCCGAGATCCCGATGCGGCCCAAACCGAAGCGCCTGAAGCCACAGAACAAGAACCGTCGCGAGGTTCTGGACACGATTCCCGCCGAGCAGCGCGCCATCGCCGAAGTGGCGCTGCAGGGTATTCCGGCGGTTCGCAAGCGCATCGCCGAGGAGAACGCCCGGCTCGCCGCCGCCGGTGAGCCGCTCATCCCCGAGCACAGTGTCATCAAGATGGCCCAGGATCTCCTTCCCAAACTGCGCGTCGCCGAATGGCTCGACCGGGCCGAGGCCGCGCGTCGCGACGGCGACGAACTCGATCTGCGCGACCTGCGCAGCGTCGTGGCCGCCGGCAAGGATCCCGCCATCGAGCGCGAGGAACGTTGCCGGGCGCTGGCCGGGGAACTCATCGAGATCCTGAATCGTCGAGCAGTGGCCGACAAGGACGCATGGTTGGCCGACATCGAAGCCGCCGTCGGCGTGGGTCGCGTGGTGCGCGCCCTGAAACTGGCCGGTCAACCGCCCAAGGCCGGTGAGCGTTTCCCCGACGAACTCGGTCGTCGACTGGCCGCGGCCACCGCGGATTCGCTCGACATCGAGGCTCCCGCCGACCGGTGGATCGCCGTTCTGGAAGCCGTGGCCTTCAGCCCGGTGCGCGCCATCTTCATGGTTCCCGCCGTACCCGCCGCACCGGCGGCCGAACTCTTGAAGACGGTGGAGCGACTCTCGCCCCTGATCCCGACCGTGGCCGCGCTCTTCGGAGTCGATGCCACCGGGCGACCGACACCGCGGCCCCTCGTCGCGACGCGCGCGACCGCCCGTGACCGCAACCGTCAGCCCGGTTCCCGCCCGGTCAAGCCGAGCGCCAACGGCCCGCAGGCGGACTCCCCCGCCGCCCCGACGACCGATGCCTCTCCGGAGGAGCCCCGGACCGAGTCCGTCGTCGGCACCACGGGGAACGACTCGGCCGACGAGCCGGTCGAGCAACCGTCTTCCGCGGTTTCCGTCGAGCCGACGGTCGGCGACGCGCCCCCCGTCGAGGCGCCCGAAGCGACCTGACGAATCGCCCGGGTTCGCGCCGAGTCGCTACGGTCGGCGTCCATGAGCGAATCCGCAGAGAACATCGTCACCTATTCCTCCACCGGCCGCGTGGCCACCATCACCCTCAATCGTCCCGAGGCCCGCAATGCGATCAACGGTGACGTGGCGAGCGGTGTCGAAGCCGCCATCGACCGTCTCGAAGCCGACGACGATGTGTGGGTGGGAATCCTCACCGCCAACACCGAGGGTCAGAAGAACCCGGTGTTCTGCGCCGGCGCCGACCTGAAGGCGATCAACTCGGGGCAGGCCGGTGGCCTCAACACCAAGCGCGGCGGTTTCGCCGGTTTCGTCTACCGCGAACGACGCAAGCCGATCATCGTGGCCGTCGACGGTCTGGCCACCGCGGGAGGTTGCGAGATCGTGCTCGCGGCCGATCTCGTGATCGCCACCACCCGCTCGGCCTTCGGTTTGGCCGAGGTGAAGCGCAATCTCATCGCCGGTGCCGGCGGACTCTTCCGGCTGCCCCGGGCCATCGGTCAGGCGGCCGCGATGGAGGCCATCCTCACCGGTGAGCCGATTCCGGCCGAGCGCGCCTACCACCTCGGGTTGGTGTCGCGACTCGTGGAGCCCGGTCGGGCCATGGACGAGGCCCGCCGTCTGGCCGACCAGATCACCGCCTGCGCCCCGCTCGCCGTGTACGCGAGTCGCCAGGTGGTGCTGGCAGCGGCCTACGAGACCGACGACAAGCTGAAGACGCTCACGAACGAGTTGTTCGCCGGAGTGATGGCGTCGGAGGACACCAAGGAGGGCCTGACGGCCTTCATCGAGAAGCGTCCACCGAACTGGACCGGTCGCTGACGGAGCAGGTCGGGCCCGTCGTCGTCGGGCTCAGAGATTCTTCGACACCGTGATCGAGCGAGCCACGACACCGGCCCGCTCGTAGAGGTTCTTGGTCTCACGGTCGCCCGGGAGGGCGATGCCCTCGAGCGCGACGCATCCCCGGGTGCGAGCCGCACCCTCGGCGACGGCCAGCAGAGCATCGCCGCAACCCAGCTCGCGGGCCTCGGCCACCACGAACACGCGATCGACCATGGCCACCGAACCCCTCTCGGCCAGGCTGACGATGTCGAGGAGCAAGAAGCCGACGATCACGTCGTCGATGAGCGCGACCCAACCGAGCGGGGCGTCGGCATCCGGCGACCACCGCCGAGCGAGCGCCGGGTGACCCGCCAGCCACGCCGAACCACCGCGCTGTGCGGCCACCCCCTCCCGGGCCGCCTCGTCGATGGCGACCAACTCGCCGCGATCCTGCTGCCCGATCTCCCGCAACACCGGGTCGACCGTCACCGTCTCACGACTCTCAGGACGGGAACAAGGGACAGGTGTCGTCGGCCACCAGGCACGCCGGCGCACCCTTGCGCACCAGCAAGAAGCACTGGGGGCACATGCGTTCGTCGGCTCGCTTCGGAATGATGCTGGTCTCGGGATCGCTCGATGAGGGCGACTCCTCTTCCTCTTCTTCTTCCTCGGAGTCGCCGTCCTCGCTCGCCCGCTCACGGAGGCGTTCCGAGAGGATCTTGGCCAGATCCTCCTCGACGTCGTCGTCCTTGGTGAGGTCGTCCTCTTCGTCGTCACCCGTCCGCTTCGGACGCTTGACCGGAGCGCTGCTGTCGAGATCGTCCTCATCGGTGATCTCGACGAGCGGAATCTCCTCGTCGTCCTCACCCGCCAAATCGTCCTCATCGACCAGCTCGTCGTCGATCGCCTCCTCGTCGAGTTCGAGGGCCGGATCGCCGTCCTCCTCGTCGGTCTCGCTGAATCCATCCTCCGGGATGTCGTCGGGATCGATGATTTCGTCGTCGGAAGCCATGGTTGGCTCGGCCTTTCGGGATCAGGGGTAACGGGGGTATTGGGGGCGGATAATAGGTGAGGCCGGTCGACCAGATGAAGGATCCCGGGTGACGCTCGTCACCGCACGGTCACTGTCCGGCGCGACGGGCCTCCGCGCGTCGTTCGGCGGCCAGCCGCTCGAGTTCGGGAGCCTCCGACACCATGTGCGACATGGCCTCGGCGATCGCTCGGTGACCCGCCTGCTCGGCGATGAGACGGTGCATGTCGAGTGCGACGCGCCGGTAGGCCGGGTGCCCCTGCGGAGACGAACGCAACTCCAGCATGTGCATGGCCTCGCGGGCGTTGAACTGCATGCTGTAGCGGACCCGGTACGCCATCGAGACGGCATACGGCGCCTGCTCGGAGAAATCGGGTTTCAACGCGTCGTAGAGGGCCGCCGAGCGATCCATCACCTCGTCGAAAACCGTCCCCATGCCGGCCTCGTCGACCAGATCGGGTCGGACGTATCCGTGATTCGGCGACAGGGCCTGCCACTCGATGGTGAGCAGACGGTGCCGCTGCAGGTCGCGGAACGCCCCGTAGTCGGACAACACGTCGAATCGGTAATCGGTGCGCTCGAAGGCTCGACCCGGACGGTGCCGCCGGTTCTCGCGATGACCGATGTACGAACGCAGAATCGCCACCTTCTCGGCATGGCTCATGCGCCGCACCCGAGCCATGATCTGAGTCTCGGGAAGGCTGGTGTGGGCGTAGCAGATCGCGGCGATCACCTTGTCCTCGCCGTCGGGATCCCAGTCGACCAGCACGACCGGCGGGCTGTGATCGACCGGGGTCTCGGCGAAGAGATCCTGCACCAGATCCGATGTGTTCGTTCGCGTGTCGGACAAGTACTGGCTCCAACGTCCGCCGCGATCGGCCAGGTCGACGCGGCGCAGGAAACTCGGAATGACCTTGCGGAGCTCCTCGAGCATCAGAGCCGCGTACTCGCGGGCCTCCGGCAGCGGGTGCGCGCGCATTCTGATCAGCATCGACTCGTACGCCTGGCCACTCGCGTAGATGCCGACGTTCGACAAGGACGACGATGGCAGGGCACCGCGCACCGCGTCGAGGGCCTTGGCCCGGGTGGCCTGCCGGAAGACGAAGTCGCTGTCGGCCGGATCGCGGCGAACGGTGGCTCGGACGTGATCGGTGACCTTCTCCATCAGCAACGAGTACGAGTCGAACATTCGGTCCATGTCACCCACGTATCGGGTGCCGAGCCGCGAGTTCAGGATCTGCGGATCGCGGTAGTAGCGGTAGCGACCGGCGAGCCGGGCGTCGTACGCGATGTAGCGGGTGCTCTGCTCGAGGTAACTCGCCAGACGACCCCACTCGAGGATCTTGGTGAGCACGTTCGACGCCTGCTCGCACGCGAGGTGCACCCCTCCGAGTTGCGCCACCGAGTCGTCGCCGTACTCGAAGAAGACCTTCTCGTAGAGCTCCTCGGCGCGATGAAGTCCGATGGTCGCGTCGACGCTCTGGTCACCGGCCACGTCGAGGTCGCCCACGAACTCGTCGAGGAAGAGCCGACGGAGGCTCTTGGAACTCCGGCTGTAGCGCGCGAAGAGGGCCCCCTTCACCACTTCGGGCAGGTTCACGAGGGCGAACACCGGAGCGTCGAGGTTGGTGAAGTACCTGCGCAGGACGTCGGCCTCCGTGGGCGTGAACTCCTCGGGGGCGTAGACCGTCACGTTCGACACGCTAGTTGTCGATCGTCGCGCGTTCGGGGACTGTGCCAACACGACTCGTGCGCGCCGCCCACGGGGCGACACGGAAGCGCCGCCGGAGCGAATCAGGCCAGAACGTCGACCGACGACGTGCCGGCCTCGAACTCCGCGGCGACCCGGCGACGCAGATCGGCATCTATCCACAGGTCGGCGACGGTCGCCGCCATGACGCGGGCGCCAAGCAACACGGCGGCGTCTCCCCCGGCGCCACCCGCATGCTCGGCGAACTCGCGGGTGTGGATCGCGGTGCCGGGCGGCGCGACCTTGATCATCGGATGGATCGACGGCACGAGGTGCGACACGTTGCCCATGTCGGTGGAACCGAGCACCCGGTGTCCACCGACGCGCGGGTCGCCGCAACGACGACCGTCGGCTGCTCGGTCGTCGGCGAAATTCTCGGCGAAACAGCCGGCGAGCACGAAGTTGTCGCGCACTTCGGCGTACGAGTGCCCCTCCCACGCCATGTCGATTCCGCAGCCGCACGCCGTGGCCGCACCCTCGAGACAGGCCTCCACTCGCTTCTTCAACGGTTGCAACGACTCGATCGAACCGGAACGCACGTACCAGGTCGCCGCGGCGCGACGAGGAACGATGTTGGGCTTCTCGCCGGCCTCGGTGAAGATTCCGTGGACCCGTTCGTTCGGACGGATGTGCTGCCGCAACGCCGCCACGTTCACGTACCCGAGAACCGCGGCATCGAGAGCGTTGCGACCTTCCCACGGAGCCGCCGAGGCGTGGGCCTCCTTGCCGTGGTACAGCACGTCGACGGCCTGGATCGCGAGAGAATCCATGCGCAACAGATCGGCGTCGGCCGGGTGCACCATCATCGCGGCGTCGAGTCCGTCGAACGCGCCGTTCCGCGCCATCAACACCTTTCCTCCGCCACCTTCCTCGGCCGGCGTGCCCATGATGCGCACCCGACCGCCCAACTCGTCGGCCAGCGCCGCCGCGGCCAAGCCGGCACCGAGTCCGGCCGCGGCGATGACGTTGTGTCCGCAGCCGTGGCCGATGCCCGGCAACGCGTCGTACTCGAGCAGAACCGCCACCTCGGGACCCCGTGAGCCGGCCCGGGCCTCGAACGCGGTGTCGACTCCCCATGCGCGCGGTTCGACGGCGAGACCCATGTCGCGCAACACCGACGTCAACAGGTCGTGGGCATGGTGCTCGGCGAAACACAGCTCGGGATTGGCATGGATCGAGTGGCTCACGGCGACGAGTCGTTCGGCGAGGCGGTCGACGTGCTCGTCGATCGCGGTCCGGACCGAGCTGCGCGTGGAATCCCTCGACGACATGGCTCCACGGTACCTCGCCCCCGGAATCCGGAGCGTCGACACCGTCGGGTCAGTCGGGCCGACGGATCCAGACCTCGGCGTCATCGGGTCGGATCGTGACCTCCACCGAGCGGACCCGGCCACGACGTCGGCCGTCGACGAGGAGCACCCCGGGACCCGTCCGAACGACCTTCGACGACGTGACGGTGATCGACGGATGCGGAACGTGCGTACCGTCGAGAGCCCGACGACGAGCCTGCCAACGCTCGCGACGACTCATCGACGCATCGATCTCCACCAACTCGAACCTCCCGTCGTTCGGGTGTCCGCGCGGCGCGACGTCGTGACGACCGAAGAACTCGGCGTTCATGACGAACACGACGCGTCCGCACCACCATCCGCCGGTCCACCAGGGTCGACGCACGACCACCGATGACACCGCGTCCGAACGACTTCGATCGTCGATCGTCACTTCCAGCAGGTCGATCGTGAATCGAGTACCCCGTCGACCATCGGAATCGGAAGAACCACCCAGGGTTCTCCAGAGATCGCCACCCTCCAGAAGACAGACGCCCGACTCGATCAACGCGCGAGCGGCGTCCGCATCGGACGTGGCGCTCGGGACGTCGACCGGGATCTCGCCGGGCACACCCCAATCCTCGAGTCGACGAATCGTCACGGTCGATCCAATCCCCCCGAGGCGCGCACGACGCCGCGGTCGAGCAGGGCCACCGAGGCCTCGGCCGTCGCGCGCGTCCCGGGATCGGGGGCGACGTTGGCGATCTGGCGCAACAGGTCCACCAACTGTTTCATGGTGCGCACGAAATCTCCCCCGGAGATCTCCTCGGCGTCCACGACCGAACCGAAAGTCTCCCCGGCCGCCCACGCGTGCGCGACGGCGAGGAACGTCGGATCGGGTCGCCGGTGCAGGCCCAGACCGTTCTTGTCCTCCGCCTGTCGGATTTCGTCGGACAGAGCCACCATGCGACGGAACCGTCGGCGCACCTCACCGTTCGGGAACCACGCCGAGGGTGGAGGTTCACTCGAACGGTGCTCGTACACGAGGCACGACGCCAGACCGGCCAACTCGACCGCGTCCACGCCGTCCAGCACCTTGCGGTGCAGAACCTCGGCCACGAGGAGATCGCATTCGTGGAAGGTTCCGGCGAGGGTACGTCCCTTGTCGGTGAGCGACCAACCCTCCACGAATCCCCACTCGCCGAGGATTCCGAGAACTCGTTCGAAACGTCGGGCCACCGAGTCGCCGCCCCGACGAATCTGCTGCCGGAGAGCGTCGATCTCACCGGCCACCCGATCGGCCTTGACCGCCGCCCGCAAGCGTTCCGCGAGGTCGGGGTCCTTCTCCACCGGATGGCCCGGCGTCGCCGAGCCGTCCGGGACGACCGGTCTCGCCGTCGCGGGAGCGGACACTTCGGCCGCTTCGAGCAGAACCGCGACCGCCCGATGGAACTCGGGTCGGCCGGGGGCGTACGGCTCGGGCAGCGCGATGCGACCGCGGGCGCGCGGCGGCTCGTCGAAGTCGCGTTCGGCGAGGTTCACGACCGCGCGACCCGGGGTCACCACGGTGATCTTGGCGCCCGACGCGCGCTGGGCGGCGGTGATCACCGCGGCCCGGCCATCGACCTTGCTGTTGTGCAGAACCACGACGTCGCCGGGGCGCAGTCTGGACAAGGCGAACTCGACGGCACTGTCGCTGCGTCCGCCCGGCGCGGTGGTCGACCGGTACTCGTGGATGTCACCGTACGGGCTCTCGGCCTCGGCCTGCAGACGAACGAAGTCCCTCTGGCGCTCCTCGAGACGCGCCTCGAGACGCACCACGTCGCGATCGGCTTGATACTGGGCGAGCGACAGGTTGAGGAGGTGTCGTGCCTCCTCGGCGGTGTACGAGCCGATGAGATTGGACGCCATGTTGTACGTGGGACGGAACGACGACCCGAGCCGGAACGAGCGACTGGCGGCCAGTCCGGCCACCTGGGGGAAGGTCACGAACGGATTCCAGAGCACCACCGCAGAACCGTGGTCGTCGATCCCGCGGCGACCGGCCCGGCCGGTGAGTTGGGTGAACTCCCCCGGTGTGAGCCCTTGGTGGTGCTCTCCCGTGAACTTCGAGAGCTTCTCGATCACGACGGTGCGGGCCGGCATGTTGATACCCACCGCGAGAGTCTCGGTGGCGAACACCACCCTCAACAGACCCTCGGCGAAACAGGACTCGACCGCCTCCTTGAAGGGCGGGATCATCCCGGCGTGATGGGCGGCGATCCCGGCCTCCAAACGGTCGGCGAAGGCATCGATACCGAGCGTGCGCAGATCGTCCTCGTCGAGACCACTGGTGCACTCGTCGAGAATGTCGCGGATGCGTCGTCGTTCCTCGACGCTCGTGAAACGGAAGCCCGCACGAGCACACGTCTCGGCGGCTTCGTCGCACTGATTCCGGCTGAAGATGAAGTGGATGGCCGGCAGGAGGTCCTCGTCACGGAGTCTCTCCACCACGTCGATTCGGGAGGGCGTCCGGAACGGTCGGCGAGGTTTGCCGCGGCGCGGGGCCCGCCGGTCGAGGAGGCGCTCGATGCTCGGGTTGGGTCGACCGTCGACGAACACCGGCAGCAGATGATCACGGTCGGAACCCCTGTCTCCCACCATGAAGAGAGGTTCGAGCGGAACCGGACGCTTGGCCTCGGTCACCGCCCGGGTGGGTCCGCGCAACGTCGACATCCACTCGGCGATCTCGTCGGCGTTCGACACCGTCGCCGAGAGACACACCAACCGGATGCGTCGCGGGAGGTGGACGATCACCTCCTCCCACACCGGACCCCGGTAGGCGTCCTGGATGAAGTGCACCTCGTCGAGCACCACGAGATCGAGATCGTCGAGCGATCGGGATCCCGAGTACACCATGTTGCGCAACACCTCGGTGGTCATGACGACGATCGGAGCCTCGGGATTGACGACGTTGTCACCCGTCACCAATCCCACCGCCGCCGGGCCGTGCACCGCGCAGAGATCCCGGTACTTCTGGTTCGAGAGAGCCTTGATGGGCGCGGTGTAGAACGCCCGTCGTCCGTCGGCGAGAGCCGCCGCCATTCCGTACTCGGCGACGACCGTCTTGCCGCTGCCGGTGGGCGCGGCGACGATCACCGAGATTCCCGCATCGAGATGATCGAACGCCTCGGTCTGGAAGCGATCGAGCGCGAAGGCGTAGCGGGCGGTGAGCCGACTCCGGTCGGGGCGCGTCATGCCTTCCGTCGCCGGACGATGAGGTGACCGAGCAGGATGGCCACGAAGTAGAGGATCACCAGCGGAATGGTGAGAGCCACCAACGTGATCGGGTCACCGGAGGGCGTGATGACGGCGGCGAGGACGACGATCGAGACGATCGCGATGCGCCAGCTCTCGACCAACTGGCGAGGCCGCAGCACCCCGGCGATCTGCAGGAACACCAAAAGCACCGGAAACTCGAACCCGACACCGAACGCGGCGATCATGAGAGCCACGAGACTCACGTACTTGGTGATCTGGAACGCCTGCTGGACGTCGTCTCCCGACCAGGCGACCAGGAACTCGAGTCCGCGGTCGAGCGTGACGTAGGCGAGCACGGCCCCGGCGGCGAAGAGGAGCACCGACGAGAACACGAACGGGATGGCGTACCTCTTCTCCTTCGAATGGAGCGCCGGCACCACGAATCGCCAGATCTGCCAGAGGATCACCGGGAGGGCCAGCAACAACCCGCCGTACAACGAGATCCGCAACCGGGCGTTGAATCCGTCGAGTGGTCCGAGCGAGTAGAGGTCGCAGTTCGTCACCAGGTCGGGACGTCGCTCGCAGAGCCGGTCGTAGGGACCCCGAATGAACTCGAGCACCGGATCGTAGAAGGCGAGCACTCCGATCACCCCGACGCCCACCGCGAGGGCCGCCCGGATGATGCGACTGCGCAGTTCGGCGAGGTGCTCGGTGAGGGTCATCGCCTCCGGATCGGGCGCCGGACGTTCTCGCTTGCCGAGTTTCACGGCCGACCCTCGTCCGGCGCCTCGCGCGGCATCTGGCCCGGCGTCTCGTTCGGTGTCGCGTTCGGCGTGTCACTCGGGGTCTCGGCCGGCTCATCGGCGGGTGGCCTCGACGCTTCGGGTCCGGCCGCCGACGCTCGGGCGGTCCCGTCGTCCACCACCCCGGTGACGGCCTCCTTGGTGAGCCGGGCGGTCTCCCGCAGTTCGCGCACCGGCTCGTCGAACGCCTGCTTGAACTCGGTCTGGAAGCCGCGACTCATCTTGCGCAACTCCCCGTACACCCGCCCGAAACGCCGGATCGCGTCGGGGAGCTTCTCGGGGCCGAGCACCACGAGGGCCAGCAGCAAGATGACCACTATCTCGCTACCGGAGAGATTGAACACGACGGGAGTCTAGGTACGCCTCGGCCCGGCCTTCGGGTCGCATCCGCTGGGGCGACCGGTCGACCGAATGGCAACATGAGCACGTGCAACAGCGGATCGCGTCACTCGTCGACCCTCCGATCCTCTTCGCGCATCGTGGAGCCCGGGCTCACGCGCCCGAGAACACCATCGAGGGCTTCCAGTTGGCGTTGAGACTCGGGGCCACCGGTCTCGAGAGCGACGTCTGGCGCACCGCCGACGGCGTCGCCGTGCTCGATCACGACGGCGAGGTGCGGTCGCGCGGTCGCCGGCGGCCCATCGCCGAGACCGACCGAGCGGCGCTACCCGCGCACGTCCCGTCGCTCGCCGAACTACTGGACCGGGTTCCCCCGGGACTCCCGATCAGTCTCGACGTCAAGGAACCCGGGGCGTTCGGCCCGACCGTGGGCGCGTTGCGCGAGGCCGGATTCGAGGAGACCACCTGGCTGTGCCACCCCGACTGGAATCTGGTGGCCTCCTGGCGCACCTCGACCTCGGCCCGTTTGGTCGACAGCACTCGCCTGGCGCGGATCAAGGAGGGACCGGAGCGACGCGCCGCCAGTCTGCGCGACGCGGGAATCGACGCACTCAACATGCATCACTCCGACTGGAACGGCGGGTTGGTCACCTTGCTGCACCGGTTCGAGAGATTCGCCCTCGGATGGGACATGCAGCACGATCACGTGATCGACGCCGGCTTGCGCATGGGTCTGGACGGAATCTTCTCCGACTGGGTCGACCGCATGGTCGACGCGGCCCGACGAAACCTCTGAGCCGACGCGACGCACCGTCGTCCCGGCGAAAGCACTCACCCGGCGAGTCGAATCCTCGTCAGAGCCACGACCAAGCCGAGGCCGGCCAGATCACGACGAAGGCTCGCCCTCGGATCTTGTCGATGGCGATGGCACCGAAGTCGCGCGAATCGAAACTCTGCACCCGGTTGTCGCCCATCACGAAGACCATGTCGTCGGGAACCGTGGTCGGCGGCATGTCGGCGTGCGATCCGCAGCGCGTCACCGGATCGGGTGCCGCGAGCAGCGCGACGTCGAGATAGGGCTCGGACAGGAGCACACCGTCGATGTAGACGTCGCACGCCCTGATCTCGAGGGTCTCACCGGGCAGCGCGATCACCCGCTTGATGAGGTCGTCGTGCTGCTCGGCCGACGTGATCCGGTCGAACACCACGACGTCCCCCCGGTTCACGTCGTGAAGACGGTACGAGAGCTTGTTCACCAACACACGATCGCGGGGCATGAGGGTGGCCTGCATGCTCGGCCCGTCGATGTAGTACTGCTGGAAGAGGAACAACCGGATGAGCAACGCGGCCGTGATGGCCACCGCAACCACCAGCACCCACTCGACGAGCCCCCGCATCTGCGACTTGCGTCGCGCCGCCGCCGCGGCTCGCACCCGGTCACCCGTCGGATCCGCGTCGAAGGAGTCCTCGATCAGATCGAGTCCCACGTTGCCGACCGGCGTCTCGTCGTCGATCTCGGGAGCGCGGCGGTCGTCGGACATGCGGCTCCACGGTACCCGTCGACGCCCCGACGGGGGCACCATCCGGAACGCGCGCCGCCGTCAGAGCGACGCGATCAGACGTTCCACGCGCTCGTCCCGGCTACGGAACGGGTCCTTGCAGAGGACCGTTCGCTGAGCCTGGTCGTTCAACTTCAGGTGCACCCAGTCGACGGTGTAGTCGCGACGCTTCTCCTTGGCGGCTCGAATGAACTCTCCCCGGAGTCGGGCCCGGGTCGTCTGCGGCGGGGTCTCCATCGCGGTGTCGATGTCGGCGTCGGAGCAGACGCGTTCGACGAGTCCCCTCCGCTGCAGACGATCGAAAACGCCGCGCTCGGTGGATATGTCGTGGTACTGCAGGTCGATCAACTGCAGTCGTGAGTCACCGAGATCGAGACCGTGACGGCGCGCGTAGGCCTGCAGCAACTCGTGCTTGATCACCCAGTCGACCTCGCGGTTCAGTTTGAGGGGATCGTTCTCGATCGACGACACGCAGTGCTCCCACATCTCGAGGGCCTTTTGCTCGAGCGGCGGGAAACCGGTGGTCTCGGCGTAGCGGAGGGCCCGGTCGAGATACTCGCGCTGAATGTCGAGGGCACTGACCTCGCGGCCGTTGGCGAGCGCGACGGTGCGCCGGCAGGTGGGGTCGTGGGAGATGTCACGGATGGCGCGGATCGGATTCTCGAGGGTCATGTCGCGCAACACCACGCGACGATCCTCGAGCATCCGGAGCATGCACGCCGTCGAGCCGATCTTCAGGAACGTCGTGTACTCGCTCATGTTCGAGTCGCCCACGATGACGTGGAGGCGGCGGTAGCGCTCGGCATCGGCGTGCGGCTCGTCGCGGGTGTTGATGATCGGACGGCTTCGGGTGGTCGCGGACGAGAGGGTCTCCCAGATGTGATCGGCCCTCTGGGTGATCGAGTAGACGGGTCCGCGCGCCGTCTGCACGATCTTGCCGGCACCGGTGAAGATCTGTCGTGACACGAGGAACGGTATGAGGGCCTCCCCGTGACCCGAACCGTCGTCGTCGCGGGACGTCAGATAGTTCTCGTGGCAGCCGTAACTGTTTCCGGCCGAGTCGGTGTTGTTCTTGAAGAGATACACGGTGCCGCGTATCCCCTCCTCGCGGAGTCGCTCCTCGGCGGCCACGGCGAGGCGCTCGAGGATCCGCTCACCGGCCTTGTCGTGCACCACCGCGTCGTAGATCGAGTCGCACTCGGGCGTGGCGTACTCGGGATGGGATCCGACGTCGAGGTAGAGCCGGGCTCCGTTCTCGAGAAAGACGTTGGAACTACGCCCCCAGGTCACGACCTTTCGGAAGAGATAACGAGCCACCTCGTCGGGACTCAGACGACGCTGACCGCGCAGTGTGCACGTGACTCCGTACTCGTTCTCGAGTCCGTAGATGCGCCGCTCCACGGCGGCAAACTACTCCCCCGCGACCGGCGGTGGCGTCGCGAACCCCGGCTTCAGGCGAGAAGCGACGCGATCTCGCCGTTCTCGATGCGCCGGAAGCAGCGGCGACCGGCCGAACGTTCGAGCACGGCCACCTCGCTGTCGGCCGGCGACAGCGTGCGGTCGGGGCCCGACAACGCCGACATCGCGAGTCGAACCGCGGCACCGAGTTCGATCTCGGGCGACACCTTTCCCTCCATGCGCGAGCCAATCGTCTCGGCGTCCCCGCCGAGCACGCAGTAGGAGGCCTCGTCGATCAGGGTCCCGTCGTAGAGGATGTGGAACAACTGGTCGTCGGCCGGCGTGACACCGACCTCGGCCACGAGGATCTCGACCTCCAACGGCTTCATCTCGTGAGTGAAGATCTGTCCGAGAATCTGCGCGTACTCGTTGGCCAGGCTGCGAGCCTCCACGTCGTCGCGCGAGAACGAGTAGCCCTTCACGTCGGCCGTGCGCACGCCGAGTCGACGCAACTGGTCGAACTCGTTGTACTTGCCGACGCCGGCGAAGGCGATCCGGTCGTAGATCTCGCTCGTCTTGCGCAGGGTGTTCGAGGTGTTCTCGGCGACGATGACGATGCCGCCCCCGTACTGCAGGGCGACGAGGGCCCGGCCGCGCGCGATGCCCTTGCGCGCGTAATCGGCCCGGTCCTTCATCACCTGCTCGGGCGACACGTAGAACGGCATGTTCATGGGCGCACCTCCCGGCGCTCACGGTCGGCTTCCAGGAGCCCGTCGAACACTCCGGCCAACACCGCGTCGTCGACCCGACTCCAGCCGTCGACGTCGATCGTGGCCACCACCGGGTAGATGCGACGGAGTCCGTCCGGTCCGCCGGTGGCCGTGTCGACCTCGGCGGCCTCCCAGAGGGCTCGGCACGCGACGGTGATCGCCTCGTCGCGCCCCAGCCCCGGGCGGTAGGAGATCTTCAGCACCGTCGAGGCGGGATCGGACCCGGAACCCTGGGTCACGAATTCTCGCTCCTCGTAGCGACCGCCGGTCACGTCGAAGTCCCAGAGCCGACCGGTGCGCCGCAACAAGTCGTATCCGGCGAAGATCGGCACGACGGTGAATCCCTGCATCGCCGCGGGCAGGTTCGAGCGAACCATCTGCGACAACTGGTTCGCCTTGCCTTCCAGCGAGATGGCCCGACCGTCCAGCTTCTCGTAGTGCTCGAGTTGCAATTGGAAGAGCTTGATCATGTCCATCGCGGTTCCGGCCGTTCCGGCGATCGCGACACCGCTGTGCCGGTCGGCCGGGACGACCTTCTCCATGTCGCGGTTGGCGATGCGGTGCCCCATGGTGGCGCGACGGTCACCCGCCATCACGACCCCCTCGGCGTAGCGCAGGGCGAGGACCGTGGTGCCGTGCGGCGCCTCCACGACTCCCGTTCGCGAGCCGAGGTCGGGCCACGGGGACACACCGATTTTTCGCAGGAGGTCGAAGAAGCTCGAACCCGGATCGTCACCCGGAGCGAACATCGGGACTCTCACGCGTCACTCACCACCCTTTTGCACGTACGACTTCACGAAGTCCTCCGCGTTGGTCTCGAGAACGTCGTCGATCTCGTCGAGCAGGTCGTCGAGCTCGGCTTTCAACTTGTCGCCCTGCTCGGTGGACGCTCCCGG
>Ga0129333_10002408_pt1 | contig 17385 bp, 13 predicted proteins | sample CPB6_08_DNA_FD_94474 | JGI IMG/M metagenome (GOLD analysis project Ga0129333, IMG submission 94474) | Freshwater to marine salinity gradient microbial communities from Chesapeake Bay, USA - CPBay_Sum_0.6_0.8_DNA | ecosystem: Environmental > Aquatic > Marine > Coastal | place: USA: Chesapeake...
AATTAAGTTATTCGTTGTAATCACAACTTCATGAGCACTAATATTTGATCTAAATTCTATGCTGTAATCTTCTGGAATGACGTGCGTTGGAAGAAGTCTAGTTCCTGCAGGGTGAGCCACATCAAGAATTGTTTTCTTGTATGTGTCATAACTTTCTTCCGAAACAAGTTCATATGAGAAGTTGTGATACCTTTCTTTATCTTGGAGTCGTTTATCCGAACTGATAAATCCATCGCTGTTAAGATAATATCCGTTGTATCGGATCAGTCCTTGCAAGAATTCTGCATTCGCTTTGGCTTTCGCGTTTCCGTATGTCTTTGGATAACTTACTCCGTTGATGACAGTTGCTGAGACATTTATACCAGTATTGTGAACATTCACAAGGTTTCCAGTGATATTTGCTCTAGTGACAACCAATTCACCATTTGCAGGTGTGCCAGAGTAGTTATAAACGCGAAGGAAATTATTTGATCCCCATTGCCCGTCAACAATTCCCGTGAATGTCTTGGCGCTTGGCGTTCCTTGATACACAACATCATTTTCGAGAATCTCAGCAACATTCGTTGTGTTGCTTGATGGATCAAGATAGAGATCGTAAATCTTAAGGGAAACATTTGGTGTTGAGATATATCCTGCGCCGCGACTTGTAAGTTTAAAGTCGATAATTTCTCCGAGAGTCGTCGCAGTTGGAGTGATGTCTTCACCGTCACCTAACAAATATGCTTTTAGAATTGCACCAGTTCCAGATCCATTCACTGTAACATTAGGAGCAATAGGATATCCCTCACCGCGATTGGTCAATTCAATAGCCGTGATGAATCCACCACTCACTGCAGAAACGCGACCAGCAGCACCAACTCCAGTTCCAGTGAAATTTAGTACATCGTTGACTGCATAACCAGTTCCACCGTTAATAACCTCAACATTCGCAAGGATTCCCATTCCAAGAATTATTGGACGATTGTCCATTCGAATGGTTTTTGTTAAGATGTTTATCTGATTAATATTCGTTTCAAACTGTCTATCCAAGAAAGCAGTTTTCGAAGCACCATCATAATCGATGATAGTTCTATATTGACTCTCAAGAAGTAATCTTCTTCCATTATACCAGTCATCAGTTGTTGAGAATCCAGAACCACTTAATTTGATCGAAGCATTTACTGGATTGTATGTACTGAAACTTCCTGGATTAATCGTAATAAATCCATCAGCTGAATAGTCTGACTCATATGTTGCAACCACGTTTAATGATGCTGGAGGTTCGCTGTCAAAATCTGCGCCACCAGAAATAATTGCTGTAGTCAATATTGGATTGACATTAAATGTTTCAAATGCAAGTGAATTGTATAGTTTCGTATCGCCAATAGAATTGATTTGAATTAAACTTGTTACATCTGGAGTTGTTGTGAGAATTGAATTTGCGTTCAGTTTCTTATTCGTTGCGCTGCCTGAGAAAGCAGAAGTCACAGTCAAGTGATGCGCATTTGTGACAACATCGATGACTCTTTGTTCACCATTAATTTCAATAGTTTTACCAGAATACAAATAATTATAAAATCCTGGTGTGCCACCAATGAAGTTCGTAAGATTTGGATATGTGGTATTGCCAACAACCTCAACACCAGAAATATTCACAGTGCCTTCAATTGGAGTGTTTGCATTCAGAATAGCCATGGTATTTGAGCCATAGTAATCTGAGATTACAACAGTATTGATATTTGCTCCAAATCCATTTGATGCTGTTCCAGAAAGAATTCGAAGTATAGTGCTGTTGTAGTAATCGTTTGTGGAACTTACTGTCGGAGCATTCGCAATATTGACAGTTGTTTGCGTTGTTCCAGCTGGTGTGACCAAGAACGTTGTATCTGGATTTGTGTTTGGTAAATCGTATGCAACGTTCAATGTCAAGTTAGCAGAAAGAAGAATAGCATCTAATCCCCAGCTGAGTTGTATGTTAGCATTTGGCGATGTTGTGTCAATAACGCTGACAACAATGTTACCACCAGAACCGTTTCCTGTACCATCATAAACGCCAGACGATGTATTTTTAGTGATAATATCAACGTAACTATTCGGAGCAATTCTAAAACCATAACCTCTTCGAACAATTGATGTGGAGTCAATACTTGCGCTCGTCACATTATTAACGTATGCAACTGCTTTTTGTCTTGATGTGAGACCAGGATCCAATCCACCGTAAATTACGACAGGATCGCCAGTAACATATCTTCTACCCCTCTTTCGAGAATTAATGCGAACGTTTGACAAACTACCGATAATCGTTTCAGTAAACACAAATTTATTTCCATTTGTGTCAACGTATTCAATATCTAATGTCTCACCATTTACGAATGGTCTCGTAACGCCAGAAACATAAGCCTCGTATATTTCACTATTTGTACCAGCATCAAATGTTCTGTAAACTCGCTCAATGATACAAGTTGCTCTGGATATTGTGCCAATACCTTTTCTATTTTTCAGTGCATTTAAATCAACTGATTGATTGCCAGGAGATATTGTTAGTCGAAATGCTTGTGGTAATACCCATTTACCATCAGATGCTCTGAGAATCTGAAGTTTTGGGAAAAAGATTTCAAGGTCTTTATCATATAAAACATGAAATAAAAATTTGAAGGAATCAGGAGTTCCCTTCTTAGAATAGAAATCTCTCGCACACTTAATAATTCTTTCTGTGCTTAATTGAGATTCTTCTGGGAATGATGGGAGAACCTTTGTTCTAAAATAAGAAAGTAAACTCTCGCGAGTTAAATCCACATCAAAATTTTGCTGGAACAACTTAATTTCATAAGTAGGATTTCCAGGTTGCTCCAAGAACTCATAATACTTTTGTAAGAACTCAACGAATGTTGGATACTCTGAGCGAATAAACTCAGGAAGTTGAGACTCAATTAACGTTGATACTTTATTCAATGTCGACATATTAGGTTACTTTAACCATATCAATTGAAACTTGAGATTGATTATCGATGTCTAGTGTAATGATTGTATTTCTAGCAGAATTAAACAAAGTGTTTTTCGGCGTTGCATAAAACTTTAAAATCTTAAAGTTATCTCGAACATCGATTGGACTAAACTGTGTAAGAGTAATTGTACCAGTAATATAGTCGATCACACCTGCAGAGTCGGAATAAATGATTTTAATATTATTATTGTCAAAGTAATATGATCTTAATCTGCCAGTCGTATTTTCAACAATTGGTTTTAAGATAATATTCGTTAACAAATTGTTGTCTTGATCATATGCTCTAATTGCTGCAGTGGTATAGTCAGCACCAGGCTTCTTAACATTAACTGCTGTAATCTTTCCGTTCGTTACGATAGCCTCGAGTTCAGCACCGATTCCGTCTCCGATAACGTCAAGTCTTGGGGTGGATGTTAAATCAGAACCACCAAGAACAACTTGAACTGAAGACACACCAGTAGACGACAATGGAACTTCTTCGAAATAGAATTCGCGCAAAATGCCTTCGTTATCATATGCAGTGTATGCAGGGCTGGAGCTGATTCGATCTGGACCAGTCGAACGTTTTAATTCCGTATAGAACTTAATGACATAATTTCTAGAAGTATTTAAAATTGGTATCAATCGCTTCTCAATCTTAACATCAATATCGTTACTTACAATTGATGGATGTGCCATATCAACTTCATGCATCAATCTTGAAATCTTGAAGTATGAATTAAATTGATCAAGATATGTGTTTGCATATCCATTGATTCTATCACGAACAAGAGTTGAGAGCTCTCCAGGCGTTAGAGTTGTCGCAGTTGGATCGTAAGTCACCTTGACATTTAAATTCAAGAAGTTATAATCTGGATCAACAAATTCTGGTGTAACTGTTAGAATACTGATTGGATCGATGATTGTATTAATAATGTAATCTTTTTCTGTTCTAGAAATCTCATATCCAGCTGCAGGTTTTGCAGAGATGAAAACTTTACCATAAACTGGTGGAATGTTTTCTTCACCACCCCAAACGTTTACTGATTCGAAAGCTGGATATCGCTGCTGAATCAATGAGATGTAATCATTCTTGGTTATTGCTCTACCATTTGATGCATATGTTTTTGGAGCAATATTTTTAATCTTCTCAATAGACTCTACTGCTGCGCCACCAACAGCAACTTCATCAATGACGATAGTTCCTTCGGTAAGCCCACCAACTGGATCAATCAATCTAAATGATGTGGCTTTATTTGCTTGAGCACCATTGCTGATAATATATGAAATAGAAACAATGTTTCCATCTGATAATTTTTTACCCAAGATATCATCGCCAAAATAAATCTTATAATTTTGATTTGTTATCTCATCAAGGAAGAATACTCTACTTGTAGAGGATAATCCTGTAACGTCAGTTCCGAGCGTATATGTTTCTTGAGTTAAATCGAAACTTGAATTTTGGACAATAACTTCGATTGTTGATGTGTCGATATTTTGATCTAATAGTTTAAATTCTTGAAGTGGATTCAATGCTTCGTTATATACGAAAACTTGTGAAACAGGATTTCCCTCATGAATTTCTAGATCAGCAAAGGTGAATGCATTATTTGATTTTGTTACAGTGACTTCTTCGAGATTCGTGAAGATGAAGTTGACTCCATCAACAGCTGAAGATGCAAATCTAGTAAACTTCGGGAGAGTCAATGATGTAATTGACGCAACTCCAGGATTATTTGCTAATGTAAAACTAAGATCAATTCTTGCGCGAGCACTTCTAATTGATGATGGCGTATAACCGAGCATTTTTGCATGAGAAACAACTGAGTCACGTAGAGCTGCAGTGTCCAGAAACGCCTCATTCGCAACCATATTCATATAGAATGAGAGATAATGAGTGTTATAAGAAAGAAGATCGATCAATTGAGATAGCGTCGATCCCTCAAAATCATAATCAGCAAAGGTCGTCTGAGACTTAAGAAAGTTCTTCAGACTCGCTTTTATCGTAAAAAAGTCTGGCTCTGAGATTACGAGTTTACTTTCGACATTTGCCATGTTATCTTAACCTTTGCAAGAATATAGCCGCTGTAATTGGTCTTATAGAGTTTAAAAGATAAAAACGAATCGTCACATCAAATCCATCTAAATTAAAATTAGGCGCAACATTGACAAAGTCGACCTTCACTCTTGGCTCATAATTTGTAATGCTTGTAAGAATTTCCTCTTTGATGTTCATTGCAGTCATTTCGTCTAGCGGTTCGAACAACTGAGAAAATACATCGGAACCAAATGCAGGGGTGAATTTACGCTCACCTTTGTTCGTGAGAACAATGTTTTTTACTGATGCAATTATTGCATTCTCATTTAGTTTTAAAGCAACATCTTTTGTGACAGGATGTTTAGTAAACTTTAAATCTAAATCAGAGTAAACGCGAACATTTCTTTCCATTTATGATTCCTCTAAATGGTTATTTATGTCTTGGACGGACGGAGAATTGCTACAATTTGAGCACCTCCGCTACCAACAATAGAAACGTCACCAATACGTCCATCGCCAACATTTCCATCATACGGAGGCTGTGAGCCTCCAATAAACGTCAACGATCCATTTCTGTTCTCATAAACAAAATTGGTATGGTCATTATTCCACAAAACAACATCGCCTGAGCGAGCATCTTCTGGCTTCACACGTGTGAAACGATAATCATTAAATCGGATTTCTAGATCTTTCGGGTTAGGAGTTTGAACATATCGATAGCCGTTCTGCTTCAATCCATAATTTACGAATGCAATCGCCCACGGAGTTTGATCGCTTAGATTCCAGAACTCTCTTGAGAATCCTAAATTTCTCCACAAATCAGTGATATTTGGATTTGACGGTTCAACTCTACCTGAAATCTCGACGCCAGTTTCCTTCCAATAGCCATTTGCTGCAAGAGTAAGCTGCCTCTTGAGCCATGAGGAGATATCTGCTCCATCATTAATGACGATTAGACTTTCTCCAACCACATCGTTAAAGATCAGATCAGATCCAGATTTGGCTGGTAATCCGATATATCTCTTAACATTACTATATGAAGAACCATATGCATATGGATTTGCGAGATAATTTCTTAATAATTGATCATTTTCTTCATTTATAGAATCTCGAAGTCTGACGATTCTGTCAGGTTCTAGATGTTTCTGAGTCTCAGTTGGTGTGCCTTTCTTAATCGGATCCTGGAGATAGGATGTTGCATTTACAATCTCTTGAACTTGCTTCACATTGATCTGATACTGATCTGCAATCTCCAAGAGGATTATCTGCTCTTCACTACTATTTGTTCTGCGTCTGAGTTGATTATTCTCATCTTCATGATACAAGTATACAATACCGTTTGCGTCAATAGCAGGTAAGCGAGTTAAAGAAGGATCTGGTATCAATGATGCAAGTGCACCAGCACCTGCAACAGAAAGAACATGAGAGTCGCCATTAGAATCATATCCCGTTGCTTCCATATTGGTAGCACCAGCATTTAAGAGTCCATTGACATCAACAGAGGATCCAGTAACTCGAGTTGAACTTCCTTTTAGATGCAATACATTACTTGATGTGAAGTATCCATTCCCAACAGCATTGATAGAAACGTTTCCAGAGGACTGAATGGCAACATTTCCAGATCTATAGTGAATCGTATTCGCAACGTTGAAGTATTGATTCGAGCTTGAGAACAGAGTGAAATCGTTGGCAGTAGATATGTTCGATGTATTCGAATTTATAACAAGTTTATCATCAATGGAAATATACTGATTGTTTGCTGTGATTGTTGATGTATTCGCAATATCAAAATGCATAGTATTGGCTTTCATATTGAACGAACCACCAACAGAAACATTCATATTTGCGCTTACGTTTGCTTCCAAGTTATTTTCTACTTGAAGGAAGCAATCACCCACAACTTTGATATGTGCATTGGATTCTAAAACAATATTGACCTTTCCTGCAACGTAAAGATGATCATCATTCATCACAATTCTATAATTACTTTTTACGACCTTCTCAACTTTAGTTCCACTTGGATAAAACTCAACAAAACTTCCCGATCGATGCGCAAGGTGGACTCGTTCGCTTCCAGGAGTGTCGTCAAATTCTAGAACATGACCAGACTCAGTCTCCATGGCTTTATTGTGTGGATACTCTGATGCATATGGTGATGCTGGTTCAGACCATGATTGGTCATTTGCCCCAATTGCACTAATGGTTGAGCGTTCTCTAAACTTCTGAATTAATGTTTTCTCTAGAGATGTTGCTAAATCATTTATAGATGGCTTGCCTAATTGCTCAGGAATTGGATACTTTAATGATTTAGCGTCTTCATCTGCAGAAATATCAGATTCATGAATTTGGACACCAAGCCCTGCGCCTGATGCACTGATTGGATTTCGTTTGATAAGATCATTTTTACGATCTTGAATTAATTGAGATTTTGGTATAGATTTAAATAAATTTGCAGCCACGTGAGACAAGGAATCTTCGCTTCTTAAGTATTTTCCTGTCGCCGACTTTAATTTGTCGGCGCTGATTAACTGCGCTGCTCTAACAAAATCGCCAGAGGTTATAGCAGAACGAACACCAATTCGCTCAAAATCAATACCTAAACCAATATGATATGCATGCAGAGTTAAACCTGCTTGCTGCGCAACATTAAGAGTGTTCCATGTTCCAAGACCGATTGAATTTTTAGCACGTTCTATAGAATTTGCAATATCGATTTGTAATAATAATTTGGATTGAGGTGCAGTGATCGTAGTGTCTGCTCCGTTAATTCCAAAGATTGGAACTGACTCTAATGCACTCAGGAACACATAACCTTGTTTGATTTCTTGTTGAGTGAACTTATGATCATAACCGATTATGCTCTGCTCACTTTCAGTCAAAGATGGTTTCGCTGTTAGTGATGGTTTAATATGCAATGTGATACTGTTGGTGACGATTTGCGTCAAACCAAGACCATCATTAATGATGTTACCACTTACTGGATTCTCATTACCTGTTCTTGCTTCTGGGTAGTCAATTGCTGCTGGCTTTTTCGGAGAGTTTCGAATTCTATCTGGAGTTCTTAAGTCGCCAAATCCTCTACCGTCAGGAGGATTTTGTTTATTGATGCCAGGCAACACTCCAAGCATTGCAGGAGATTGAGAGAACGATCCGTCCAAGAAGAATCCTACAACGTACTCGCCTTCTTTCGGTGCAGAAAAAACATCATTATTATTCACAGAGTATATTGGAATTGCCCAAGGCAGATCCTCTGTTGGAATAGCCACTGTGTCATCAGTGTGTATTCCGAAAATGCGCACACGACATCTTCCAAGTTTTTCTGGATCATCTCGGTCTTCAACGACTCCGATCCACCATTGGAATCCATCTTGTCCTATAAAATTTTTTCTTAGTTTCATGAGTTAATCGCCAAGTTCCATGCTGAATTATACGGTGGATTAAATCCAAGGTTCACATTCAGTGAATCCTTACATAATTCTGCGTGACAAAAATAATTATTCTCTATCAATTGATGTCTAATTCCAGTAATCAAATATCGCCCCGACATCATATCATCTGGTTTAATATTATTCGGATCTGTTTGCGCATCGTTTCTCGGCACTCTTACATCTAAAATATCACCAACAGATAATGAACTATCTCCAGGAATATCAATATGTAATCTAGTGTTATTTAATAATGCTATTCTAGCGGCTCTGGAAAGAAGCCACTTGCTTGTCAGATTATCTTGAAACTTTGGGAACATTTTAACATATGCCGAAGCCTGATTGAAAGAGTTGCCCATTCTATTTTTAGCAAAATTATATGGCAAATATTCGTTCAACAGTTTAAGTGTTGATTGATTGACACCGAACTGTTCATATTCTGTTGTTCTGTTCATCAAATCAAGTTTCAATAATTCTGATGCATATGCACCATTATTCATGCTATCCAAAACGTCAAAAATTTGTTTGAATTCCATCTCATCTAATTTGTCATGTTTAGAACCAACAGACTCTGAGAAATTTTCGTTTTTAGGAGAATAGAAAACAGTTTTCTTCGGTGGTCTGGAATATAGACTTGTAAGTGAAACAAAATTAAATCCTGAAATGTTCTCATAAAAAATAAATCCAGGAGAAAGGTCTGCTCGATTTAATGTAAAGGAAGCGATCCAATTGATCGCCTCAAGTGGTCTTAAATTTGGGATAATAAGAGGAGTCTTTTCAGAGTTAACCAAAAGAGTCGACTCTTCTATATTCTGATCAGACAACTTTTCTGGAGAAATTTTCAAATAATTTCTAGCAATAATTCGGACAACATCTGACAATCTCTTTTCTTTAAATGACTTCGAGATATAATATTGCTGATTCAAGATGAATTCTTCAGAACAAAAATGCAGCTTGAACGTTGCATTTGATGTTCCTCGTAAACTGTATTCTGATACTTTGTAAATTCTAAACACTTTCTGATATTTTCTCATACCAGGAGTGCTAAATGATAGAGAGATGAATTCATTTCCATGCATTCGCAATCGATTCATCAAATCATTCGAATCCATCAGAGTTACATCACCACTAATTACATTACTAAACAAATCTTCATATAGATTTATTTCTTGGAAGATAAAATCGACATCAATATTGACTCCCAAAGCATTGATTAATTTCAGCTCTGTTAAAGAAAAGTCATATTGTGAATATAGACCATCTCCAGATGATCTTCCTTCCAAGTTAGAATCTTTCATATTATTTTGCCAACATTAATGCACTAAATTGATTCTCAATAGCGCCAATTATAGAAGATTGTGGAACTATAATTTTTCTTCTGTTTTCGTTTTGTTCGACTTCATAATCATAATATGTCACAGGACCAATTGTTGTGTTTACTGTCATTGTAACGTTTGCGCCAGTTGCAGAACTCACAACATTGTATGTGTTTGAATATGATGTGTTCGTATTAATACTTACAATACTGTTCGTGACATGATTGTATGTGTTTGGTGTGACTCTATACTTTTTAACTTCCGAGAAAGTTGGATCATCAGAGTTTATCTTAGTTTCTGTGGCTTCGTAGTGGCTCACGGTATTTGTAGCCCACTGATATCCATCTAAATTATTCGTGATTGCAATAACGGTATGTGTTTGCGCTGCCGAGTTTCCTGATACTCCCTTAAGAGTTCTTCCGTTTGCAAACATCTGAGAAGGAAATTTTAATTTCAAAATCTTGTTCGTTGAATCATATGCAACAATTGTCGCTTCTGAAGTTGACTTATCATAAGTTGATGATCCTTGATAAACAACTTCTCCAGAACTATAATATGTTCCAGGTGTTGCATAAGATTCAGCTGTGCTTAGACTTACGTTTATAGATGCATATTTTTGTCGAATATACTTGTCAAAGTCATATGGACCTAGTGGCCAATCAAAGTGTGGATCAATGATCTGATTTACGAGAAAAAGAATCCAATGCTTTTCAGGATTACCGTAAACTCTATGTGCAATTTGCTCAGCAGTTTCTTCTCCCTTTACTTCATACTTGAAGAACAAACTTTGATTTGAGATAACTGAGTCAATAAATTTGACTCTTGCCAACATATCTGGGACAATCTTTGCATTGTTCCCTTCTTTGTTAACAGAGTATAATACTCTTGGAAATTTTGAGAAATATGACATCAGTAACCGTTCTTAATATCGTTCTTAGTGAGGATAACACTTTCTATAAATTCTAGATCAAGACTTATAGAAACTGGCGTACCATCTTGGTGTGTTGCGAATGTGTCGAGCTGCGCAGCATAATTTGTATTGATCGAGGCTACCATACACGTGGTGACTCTCGGCATAGCAAGATTCTCAACAAATCGACCAGTGCTATCTCTTCGAAGAAATTGAATTTCAAAATGATTTGGTGGAACCAGATAGCGAGTGCCGCTTCCCTCTGCAATTGTTCCTTGCCCACCAGCATTCTCAGAGTGAGAATGGAATCTAAAGGTCTTAATAATTTTCTTGACTTCTTCTGCCTCTTTAAGATTTCTTGGGGCGAATCTAAATTGAAACAAGAAAGATCTTGGTTGAGTTCCACCATATGTCATTTCAAGCATTGGGTTTAATGCATAACCAAGCCCTGCTAAAATCGCTTCTGTTGATCTAGATCCAAATATTCCTGCTCTACCAGCCAACTCTGCGAAGACTTCAGTTCTTCCGAGTGGAGATCCAAGTCCACCAACAGCGGCTGGGAATCCTGCGGTATATAATCCTGCTCTTCCTGAAGCCTGATTGATAGAAATTGGTTGATAGTCATGTTTATCTTGATTGATTACTGTATCTGGCATGTACAGAGTTATTGAACTATCTAACTCAACTGTTCTTCTTCCATAGTTTGTCTGTTGGCCACTGGTGAAGAACTCTAAACCATTAAATCCGATTCCGACCAAATCTTCGACGACAGATCCAATGTTAAATCTTGAACCCTGCACTAATGAACTTCGAAACAAGAAAGATGTATTGAACGCTCCTTGTGTTACAGGGAATGTTCTAACTCTTCCATCATATTGATCAGGAGGATTTCTGAAGGTAGGAGTTTCGTTCGGATCGTCTAAGAATGATCGTTTTTGAGCATAAGCGATGAATCGAACAGCATTCTTAAATCCGCCAGTTGGATCTCCGAGATTTAATGGATAATATAGATGCTTTGATTGTGATTTAGGTCTAGATCTGCCAATTACATCGATGCCTTCTAGAAGTTCTGCATCTCGAGGAGCAGAACCAGGTGTTCTTCCAATGACATTAATATCTGTTAAGACCTCATCGCCTCTTCGATCGACTCCAGGGCGTCGACCTATTACATCGATGTTCTCTAATACTTCGGTCATTAAGATTTCCTATAAATAATTGATGGCATACAGCGGCAAATACAGTCCGAAAAACACCAGTAAATATTTAGGTGACCATACGAACATCTGGTATAGATCGTTATGGGAACGCCGAGTCATGGTGCATTTGGATGAAAACCCAAACGTAATTGGATGGTCTAACGAAGAAATTGTTATACCATATTTATCCCCTGTGGATGGAAGATGGCATCGCTACTTTCCAGACTTTTTTGTAAAAGTTCGCAATAGAAATGGTCTCGAGGAAAGCATGATTCTAGAGGTCAAACCAAAGAGTCAAGCAGCACCACCGAAAATGAAGAGTCGTGTGACAAAACAATATATCAAGGAAGTTGCAACTTGGGGTGTGAACGAGGCGAAATGGAAAGCAGCAAACGAATACTGTATGGATAGAAAATGGAGATTCAGTTTAATCACAGAGGATGAATTAGGAATCTAATGCCTGCACTACTCGAGAAAATCACAAGAGATATGGCTAAGAAAGGAATCAAAGCCAGAACTGCTGAAGCCAGATCGTTTATTCAAGGGATGATTGCGAAAACAACAATCCCAACGAATAGATCGAATATTTTAAATGACGCAAAACGAATCACTCCGTTTGCTGCAGTCGGAAGAATGTTTTTCTTCCGTTACGATCCACTCACTAAAGAACGACTCTCTCAATGGGATGAGTTTCCACTAGTTCTTCCAATGACTGTTACAGGCGATGGATTTGCAGGAATCAATTTACATTTCCTTGGTCCAGGAGAACGATTGAGCATTCTAGATGGTCTTTCAATCTTTTTAAACAACGATAAATATGACGATTCTACAAGATTTCTTTTGTCTTACGATTTACTATCAAACATGAGTAGATTTGCGAGTGTTCAAGATTGTTATAGAAGATATTTGTATGATCAACTAGTTTCTCCCTTGATCTATGTAGAACCAAACAACTGGGAGACTGCTGTATTTCTTCCTGTTGAAAAGATGAGGAGTTTTGGTTAATGCCAATCAATCCACAAAAAACGTTAAACATCAATAACTTTCTTTCTGAAGTTCGTAAAAGTGGATTCTCAAGGCTCAATAGAATAGCGATCAACATTAAGCCTCCTCGAGAACTCGTTGACATTCTAAAATACAAAAATAAAGATAATTATCTAACCTATTATGCCGAGTCAGTGCTAATTCCTGGCTTCGAATTACTCACCAACGATCTCTATTACGGTGGTCCGAGAACGAACATCCCAGTTCGTGCTGAGTATAAAGACGTTTCCACAACGTTCTTGGTTGACGATGATATGCGTCAAAAAACATTTTTCGATGCGTGGATGAATTTCATAAATCCAAAAGAAAACAAATTTGATTTCAGATACAGAGACGAGTATATCGGAGAGATCGACGTATTCCAAATCTCAGAAGATGGAAATCGAATATCATATGGTGTAAGACTATACGAAGTTTTCCCAATCGCAGTCAGTGAAGTGAAAGGATCGTGGGCTGAACAAGAACCTGTTCGACTCGATGTCAACTTCTCGTATCGTTACTGGAGAAGTTTCAATGCAGATCAATATGAGAGAAATGACAACGAGGCTCCAGAAGTTCTTCAGGATATAGAAGTTGTTGGAAGAGAAGTTGACAGAGAAGTTTTAACTAATATTAATGTGAGGGGTAGAACTGGCGGAAGCGAGGTTTTGACAAACATTGATGTAAGAGGCAGAACTGGCGGAAGTGATGTTTTAACAAGTATTGATGTAAGAGGCACAACTGGCGGAAGTGATGTTTTAACAAGTATTGATGTGGTTGGTCGACGAGGAAGAAGAAACGTCGCACCACGATAACTATGGAGTGAATTATGGCTATACCAAAAATTGATTTACCGACGTATAAAGTTAAATTAGAATCATTAGGAAAAGAAGTAACATTTCGTCCATTTGTCGTTAAAGAAGAAAAAATTCTTTTGATGGCTTTAGAATCTAGAGATTATGAGACAAGTCTAGATGCAATCAAACAGATTATTAACAATTGTGTTGTAGATACAATCGAAATTAATTCTTTACCACTTTATGAAATTGAATATCTTTTTCTCAATTTAAGAGCCAGATCAATTGGTGAAGTCGTTTCTCTCGAATATGTTTGTGAAAATGTCGTTGAGAAGAAAAAGTGCAGAGGGAAGATGGAGCTTGAAGTTGATCTTCTCAAGGTTGCATATGAACATAAACCAGGAAACAATTTAATTCCATTGACCAATAATATTGGGATAAAGTTATCATATCCAACAATAGAAATTTCGAAAGTATTGGTAGAAAAACTTAATACTAAAGATGCACCAACTGAAATCATCAAACAATGTACTGAGTATCTCTATGATGAGAATCAAGTTTACAAGATTGATGAAATGCAGCAGGGTGAGTTTGATGAATTTATTAACAATTTAACAACTGAGCAATTTAAGAAAATCAAAAACTTTTTTCTAGAAATGCCAATGTTAAGATATAAGAATGATTTAGTTTGTGGTAAGTGTGGAAGAACACATACTATCAAACTGGAGGGTCTCCTCGATTTTTTCGTATAAGCCTTCGTAATGAGAGTTTGAAAACATATTTCATGACCAATTTTGCGTTAATGCAACACCATGGATATAGTTTAACTGAACTTGAAAATATGCTTCCATGGGAAAGAGCAACTTATGTTTCGTTAGTGGCACAACATGTGAAAGAAGAAAATGATAAGATAAGAGAAAGACAATTACAGAGAAAAAGTAAATGATCAAGTTAAGTCGTTCAGAGTATGAAACTCCTTTTGGATTACGAGGAGAAGAACTGAAAAATGGATTCGCTAAAAGATTTGGTGGCGGATTTATTAGCACATCCGATTTAATTGAATCATTTAAACCTGATACAGATAAGATGATGAAGAGTGCTGTAAGCACAGATACAAAAATGATCAACGAAATAATCTCATCAGCATTAGATGAAAGATTGGGCGAAACACCCCAAAGCGTTGAAGAACCAACATATTCAAAACCAGAAGCGTCATCATACGAAACGACTCAAATGCCGTTTTCGTTCTCTAACTTCGAAGATTTACAAGAGGCGATGAGACGGACATTTAATTCTGGCGCACAAGATCCAGCAATGCAAAATGCAGCCGCTGCATTATCAACAACCGATACTGGAACATTAGCAGGATTAGATTTTAATGTTGATGAAGAGCAATTGTTAAGTCCAGAACAACAAGAATCTATTGTTGAGCCAATTGTTAACACATTAACTGAACAACCATCATACATCAATGAGAAATTTAATGAAACTCTTGACAGCATCTATGATGAAATTGAAGAAATAAAAGTTGTCGGCAAGACTCAAGATGAAACATTAGACGATATTTTTGATGAAATAGAGGATATCAATGTTATTGGCAAACGTCAAGATGATAACATTGACAGTATTTCTGAAGAGATTGATAGTATTGACGTTGATGGATTGACTGATGAAGAAGATATTGAAGACATTCTTGTTGAGGGTCGACAAAAAGATGAGTCTTACTGCAAAAAGGTTTCTCAAGATGTTAAACAATTGAAAGAAGAAACCATAAATGAAAGAGAGAGCGACGATCCTTGGGAGAGATTTAAGAGATTGTATGCTGACTTTTATGGTGGAGAGAATGCAGGGGATATTTTGAGAGAGGTTAAATCGAGAGAAAATATGTATGATTCTGGATCAAGAGAATATGGTAACTCGGCAGATTTAGAAGAGTCATCGATGAATTCAATGAGAATGGACACTAAAGATATCTTAAATGCTAAAAAAGAGAAAGATGATCTAGATGCATTCTCTGAGATGTTTGATGATTTTAAACAATCTTCAGAAGAAAATAAAAACTCTACTCCAGTTATAATTAATAACAATAGAACAATCACAACTAGATCAAACGATTCAAAGACTGCTAAAGTTTTTGGCGATGAAAATACTTTCAATCGTTTGTCAATCGCCGATTCGAATCATCCACAATACATGGGTTATGGAAGATAAAAAAAGGGGGACCGAAGTCCCCCTGAAAACATCTACGGTTTTCTAATCGAAATTACTCAGCGGCAAGTTTCTCGAAGAATGCCATATCGTCATCATCGACGCTGACTTCTTCAGCAGTTACTTTCTTGGCTGGAGCAGAGCGAATGACAGGAGCGGCTGCTTCCTCATCATCAACTCGCTTGGCGGTTGCGCCAGACACGCCACCAGCACCAAGAACCTTATCCAACTTCGCCTTGAGTTCATCATAGGACTTGAAGTTTTCAGGCTTCAGGAAATCCTTGAGTGAATATGCAGACTTCCAAACCTGCTCAATCTTCGCATCATCACCATTCAACAATGCAGCAGGAGCCTCAAACTCCGACTTGTCATAGTTGCGATAGCCTTCGACGTTACGAATCTTGACCTTGAAGTTCGCACCCTTCCAGAAGTCAAACGGATTCATTGGAGTCTCATCAGCAAATTGCGGCTCAAGTTGCTCCTTGATCTTGTCGAAAATCTTCTTTCCGAACTTGAACAAGAACACCTTGCCTTCATTTTGCGGACGCTTGGCGTCAGAGATCACAAGAACGTTTGCAATGTACGTCAACTTGCGCTTTTGTTTGCGAGCAATTTCTTTGTTTGCTTCGATACCTGAGTTCCACAGAACAGTGTTGTACTCAGAAACAGGATCGGTCTTGCCAAGTGTAGTGAGAGAATTCTCAATGTACCAACCACCTGGACCTTGGAAACCGTGTGACCAAATTTGTACCCACGGCAGACCATCTTCACCATCGACGGCTGGCGTATCGAGGAAGCGGATAACTGCGTATCCGTTGCCAGCAGCGTCAACTTCTGGTTGCCAAAAACGCTCATCAACGTTCTTGCCACCACCGTTACCAGCAGAGGATTGCTCAACTGCCTTCTTCAACTTATCAAGAGAAGAACTCTTGTTCTTTAGATTTGCTAGACTCATTTGTATTCTCCGTATAGCGTAGTATTAATGTATATCGACTTGTCCACTTTTTTCATCATCACAACAACATTATATAGCATTTTCGTCAGCAAGTAAAGTTTCCTTTGTCAATTGCCTATACTTGTCAACGTTCACCGCAAGAAAAGCACCATACTTGCGCACTTTTCTTGACACTTTGGGATAGATGATATCATCTGAAATCTTCTTGTCCCAAATTTGAATAAAGTTGAAGATGTTATTAAGAATCACAAGAGTCTCAATCGTCACATCTTTTTGGAGAAATGCCACTAACAGTTTTGGAAACTGTCCATCTTCAACTTTAAATAAATTGTTAAACTCTTTTGGATCTGGGCAAATCTTTTGCAGATCTTCCAAATAAACTTTGGTCATCGAATCCGTGGTTCGTTTCCAATCCCGATAAGTTTCTTCAGCCTGGTCTTCAAGCAATGACTTGGTCCAGTTATCATCACTGTGTACAAAATTAGCAACCAGAAATGGAACCATCTCATCGTCGCGATACTTGCGCGCAAGGCGGTGGAATAGAAACTTGTCACG
>Ga0129333_10002409_pt1 | contig 17385 bp, 9 predicted proteins | sample CPB6_08_DNA_FD_94474 | JGI IMG/M metagenome (GOLD analysis project Ga0129333, IMG submission 94474) | Freshwater to marine salinity gradient microbial communities from Chesapeake Bay, USA - CPBay_Sum_0.6_0.8_DNA | ecosystem: Environmental > Aquatic > Marine > Coastal | place: USA: Chesapeake Bay...
AATATCTTGTTGGCATAATTAACTCAATACTTGTATAGCAGCTACTAGTTCGATTGCGTTAGTTGTTCCTGAAGTCACCACTAAAGATTGCGATTCACCTATGTATAATGGATTACCTTTATCCAATAGGTTAAGTGTGGTGTATCCAGGAATAGCTAACTGATGTACGATTCTATATGCGGTGCCGCCACCAGCTACAGCATCGTTAATTGAAACTGTTATTGTTGCTGAAGAACTAGTTACATTCGTTGCAGTTAGACCGTCAATTTTAGTTACTGCGTTTGCGCTGGGTGTGAGACTTGTCCAAGTAGTAGCGTTTGTTCCAGTAGGAATCAAGTAAGTGGTACTTACATAAATTGATGATGCGTTTACAATATTTGGATTAGCCATTTTAATACCCTAAAAACATATTTATCGCAGCAGATTTAGCAGTTGTGGAACCTGACGATACGTTAGAAAAACTTATATTACCGTTTCCATCGGTTTGTAGGTATTGCCCAGAAGTTCCTCCTGATATTTTAATATTACTTACATTTCCTAAATTTATAGTTGATCCGGTTAAGGTTAAGTTTGCCGATGTATTGATATTGGCAACATTACCTATCCATGCGTTTGCAGTATTACTAAATGCATTAGTAAGTAAATAACCACTTAAATCAGGACCTGCTATTGTTATTGGTAGTTCACGTACTTGAATAGAAACATTGCTATCTACAGGGTTCGTAAACGTAAGTGTATTTCCTGATATTGTGTAATCAGTTATAGGAGTTTGTAGTACACCATCTAGTGTGACTAAAACAGTATTAGCGTTGGCCCCTTCTGTTACTGTGTAGGTTGTTCCTGATCCATTCCCTGTTGCTGTTCTGGTTACATAATCTACTGTACCAGTAGCATACATTTGAACTGTAGTAATTTCAAGCTGCGCTCCATTAGCAGGTGCACTACTGAAAACTATATTAGCATTGCTTAAACTATACGAATTTCTTAATAATGTGGCACCGTTGTAATTAACTGTAGTGTCGTTTTTACTTTTTGGTGTTACGCTTAATGTGAATGTGGTTTGTGATCCGTCGCCAGTAAACGTATCAACTGTAATTGTATTTGTAAATTCGCCCGCACTTGAAACATTCGCCCAAACTAAATTACCGGCACCGTCAGTTTTTAAATACTGATTAGATGTACCACCTGTTATTTTTAAATTGCTTACATTACCTAAACTAACATTTGCACCAGTAAAGCTTACATTACCGCTTACTGATAAATTAGCTAAAGTACCAACGCTAGTAATATTCGGTTGTGCGTTTGTAGTTACTGTACTTGCAACTACAGCGAGATTGTCAACAAAAGTTTTTGTTACACGGTTGTCGATGGCAGTGTTTGCTCTGTCAACAGTATAATATAGATTTGTACCTTCTGATAGATTACTTGTTGATTGTGTACCTAACCATGTATTAGCAGTATTGCTAAACGCATTTGTGTTTAACTTATTAGCTAATGTATTAGTAATCGTAGTAGAAAAACTAGCATCATTACCTAATGCGTTACTAATTTCACCTAATGTATCTAATAATGCCGGCGCTGAATTGACTAAGTTAGCAATTGAATTACTAACATATGTTTCGGTTGCGTATCCCGTTAAATCAGCAGATTGTTGTGCTACCCAATTTAAGTTACCATTACCATCGGTACTTAATATGTAGGTATTAGAACCACCTGCTATTTTAATATTAGCAATGTTACCTAAATTAACTGTCCCCGAAACAGTTAAGCTTGTTAATGTGCCTACACTTGTTATGTTAGGTTGTGAGCTACTATAAACTGTGCCCGCAACTTGTGAGTTACTCACTTGACCAGTTACGTTAGCGCCTGAAATGCTAGTTAAGCCTGAACCATTACCTTCAAAATAATTTGCACTAGCTAGATTACCTAAGTTACTTGTGTTAGTGACGTTTACATTAGATATTGTCACCGTGCCATTAGGATTTAACCCTAACGCATCAACATACGCTTTTGTAGCTGCATCTTGTGCAGCAGTTGGGTCTTGCAAATTCTTAATCTGGGCCGGTGCTGGGAATGTTAATGCCATTTATGTCACCGTGTATAAAAAGGTTACTGCTGAGAAATTCGTAAAGCCATATACTGTATAAGGATATCCTTCAATAGTTATTTGTGTTCCTGCTACAGCAGGTTCTTGTGTAACAAGTGAGCCTAAAAATGTATATCCCCATGTATGAGGTGTAGCGTTAGGAGTGGCTATCCATGTATAATTAGACACTATGTTTGATGTGTTTGCTCCTTGACCAAGTGTGTAATTATTTGAGTTACGATTGTCACTAGTTGTAAATGATGGCACTGTAGAGTTACTTGTTGTTTTCCAAAACACAGGATAATATTTGGTCGCTGCTGTTACTGTCCCTGTGACTGCTGCTGGAATAGTTCTTACTCCATGTCCATTTAGACCTGCACCTCTATAATCGTTTGTGCTTAATGTATAACTGCTTGTACTGTCAATACTTGTACTTGTGCCTGATGTTGCGCCTACTGTTGTTAGTGTTATTGGTCCTGCTTGTCCTCCACTAGGTGTATAAGTCAAATTACCACTTTGTGTCGTACCAGTTACGCTTAAGCTCCAATTGAATGCTTGATTAATATCCCAATAAGGAACAGAATTAGTTGGGAAGCTTGCTGCTATACTATTAACATTATATGCTACAGGAGCGACTGTAGTTAGTGTAGTAGATGAGGCAGATTTTACGCCGCGGCTTGTAGTTAAACTTACATTTATACTTGAACTTGCGTTAAGTTGTACATTAGCATTAACCAACTCACTACTAATAGTATATGTGCCACCTGTTCCTGATATTCCTAAACTAGTTATATTTGCACCAGTTATAACTGAACCACCTATCGTTATTGTATCACTTTGTTGTATAGTAAAATTAGCGTTAGAAATATTTAAATTCAGTCTGATATTTTGAGTATTAACTACGCTTTCTAAAAAGTTTGTGTATTGATTTTTACTTGCACCACCACTAGCCCATGTTGCTGTTGATGTTAAGTTTGCCGGACCTAATTGATAAATTGTAAATACCCCACCTGGATATTGTGCGTTACCATACGTAGCCTCTACGGCTAAATCGGCACCGCTTGTAAAGTTTGTAACATTACTAGTAATAAATGCACAAGCTCCTGCTGAGGGTAAGTTAGTTAACATACTACCATCACCCTTAAAATAAGTAGCCTCTATGTTACCATTAGCTACTTTAAATGTCGTGTTGTTTGCTTGTAATTGAGCATTTCCTAAAAATATCGTGTTACCCGCTAAGTATAGGTCTCTCCACTTTTTAGAAGAAGAACCAAGGTCTTGTGTTTCTGTTGTATGTGGTAAGAAGTCACCTTTCATAGTTGTATTGGAAGTACCAATATCAAATATGTTGTTGTTTCCATCTATATTAATTGTAACGTTGGCATTGGCCCCGTTAATTTTTAAGTTGCTTGTACCGTTTTCAATTATGTGTGTTTTAACACCAGTGAGTAGATGACCATTACCCTCAAAATAATTTGCTTTCGCTAAATTACCTAAATTAGCATTTCCAGTAGATAGATTACCAGAAACAGTTAAACTTGTAAGTGTACCAACACTTGTAATGTTGGGTTGTGAATTGTCAGAAACAGTATTAGAATAACCACTTACATTACCTATTACTGTGTTTAATCTTAAGTTGCCGAATGAACTAAAATTAATTTTATCATCAAATGATATTGTTACGTTGCTACCCAAAGCAAACTCTGAGTTAGAGTTATCCCAACCAATAAATGCTTGCTTTGCTGATCCATCATAATAATGTAAGATAGTACCCCTATCTTTATTATCATCTACACTTAATGTGGCTCCGTTTGAGCCTCCACCTTGTTCTATGATTGGATCTTTTATTTCTAGAGATGTAACATTAACATAGGTTGTATTACCACTTACTGTTAAGTTACCTGATATGACAGCATTTGTAGCGTTTAGTGTTCCTACATTTGCATTGTTTGTGACTACAACATTACCTAATGTACCAATATTAGTAATGTTTGGTTGATTAGCTGTAACAAGTGTACCTGCCAAATAATTGGCAGTAACCAAATTACCTAAATTTGCTTCTATACCAAAAATAATACCGGAGCTGAATACGTTGCCTACAACTCCAACACCACCTGAAACTTTTAATGCACCTGTAGTATTACTTGTTGCGGCAGTATTACCATCAATAGACAACTGAGTGTCTATTATTGCGTTTCCGTATATTCTGGTGCCTGACTGTAACCTTGCCATAGTATTTACTGTAACCTTAATTTACTGCTACTTAAGTACTACTTATGATATTCCAGTCACTTCGTCAAAAACTCCGGAAATCTTAAGCCTCCCTGTATTTAGTTGCTGCATAGAACGACCGTTATCTGTTCCGGATACCTCGTCAAGCTCTCCAGCATACACAGCTTCCTGTGATATGCTGAAGGTTGATTTAGTAACCTCATCAAACACTACGCCAACTTCAGGGTTGGCGTAGAGTGTTCCGGTCTTATTCAATCTCGCCGCTACGTTAGCCATTTATCCTATTAATTAAAGATAAAGTCTAGGCTATTCGATGCAGCGTTGAATTGAATATAAGCAGCACTTGCAGTACCACCATTGTTATTAGCAAATCCTATCGATTTACCAGTATAGATGTTACCAGTTGCACCAATACCACCTGTTACTTTTACAGTACCTGTAATTGAACTTGTAGAATCTACATTTGCATCTGCTGTGATTAAGTTAGCAGCATTGATGTTATTACCATCAACGTTACCTGTAACATCAATTGTACCTGTTACATTAGCACCTGTGCCACTTACACGTAAGATTAATGAGCCACCTACGTTAGTGTCAACATTACCACCTGATGCAGCTATAGTAACATTACTTGTACCGTTAGCGATAATACTTGAATCAATTGTTGCCCATTCAAGATTACCTGAACTGTCAGTAGCTTTTAAGAACTGACCAGCAGTACCACCACTGATTCTAACATTACTATCTGGACCTAAGTCAGTAATACCATTAACTGTTAAGCCTGTTAATGTACCAACACTTGTAATGTTAGTTTGTGCAGCAGTTGATAGTGTACCAGTTAGTGTTGTTGCACCAATAGTACCGCTGTTAGCGTAAATATTAGCACCTGTGATATTACCTGTAACATCAATTTTACCTGTAGCATCAATATTAACAGTTGTTAACTTGTCAGTAGCAAAAGTTAAGTTAGAATTATCGACTAATAAACCATCTGCTCCTGCAAATACAACACGTGTAGCAGTTAGGTTATTTGCTCTAACGTTAGCAGACATTACCTGACCAGTTGAATGTACATTACCTGTTACGATCAAGTTACTGCTACCAAAAGTTAGGCCTGAAGAACCTTCTAGTTTACCATCTGTGCCTGCGACTAAAACGTGAGTTGCTGTTAGGCTTGAAACTTTTACATTACCAACACTTAAAACACTATTAGTTGGATTAAACGTAAATGTTGCGCTTGCTGCAAGATCATTAGTTACTAAGTCTTTATATTGAATTTCACCTGCGCTACCAGCTGCTGTTTGGAAGTCAATCGGTGTACCGTTACTATAGTAGTAATTGTCACTTAAGATACCATTTGTAGCAACAGCGTTAGAAATAGCAATATTACCGCTAGTTAACAGACCTGTTAATGTACCAACACTAGTAATATTTGGCTGTGCGCTACTTGTTGTTGTTATTGTACCAGTAATCAATGTAGTAGTTACTTCACCTACACCACCTGATCCAACTGTCAATACATTACCTGTAGTATTGAAATTTAGTGCTGCGCTAGTTGTTAACTTATTAGCTGCATTAGCAAACTGTATAGCACCAGCACCACCTGTAACTTCAAATGTACCAGAAATATTACCCTGAACATTACCTACTAAGTTACCGTTGAAGTTAGTTGCATTAACGTTACCTGTTACATTAGCATTACCTGTAATATTAACGTTGTTTCCTGCATCAACATTACCAGTTACGTTTAATGATGTACCTGTAGCAGCTCCAATATTTGGTGTTGTTAATGTTAAGTCACCTGCTACATACAACTGATTGCTATTGTCTAGCTTAATTGTGCTGTTATCATACTCAACATTAAACTCAGTACCATCAAGCATTAAGCCTTCACCAGCTTGATATGCACCTGCACCAGAGAACTGTGTAAAGTTAATTGCTGTTGTACCTACTGTTACAGGATTGTTTGTTGTACATACAAAACCTGCGTCTGCGTTAACTGTACCTTGCTCAACAAAAGTAAATGCGCTAGCAAATTCTTCTGCTGCATTCATGTCTGCTGCACGTGTCCAAGCACCTGAAGTACTTGCAACATAAATACCGTTCTCACTAGCAGTTGTTTGATTCTTTACAAGAACACGATCACCGTTGGCTAATGTTACACCGTCGACTATTGTTGTAGTATCATCAAGTGCAATGTTTGTTGTGGTTGCTACACGTACACTAGCCTTAACATCAAGACCACTTGCAACACCATCAACATATGCTTTAGTAACTGCATCACTGGATCCGGTTGGTGTACCTAAGTTGATGATTCTTGCATTGTTAACATCAATTACACCGCCTGGGGCTGTAATACCAAGATTACCACTTAGGCCACCTGCAGTAATTTGAATATTGCCAGTACTTACAAGATTACCTGAATTAACTGCACCTGTTGCATAAACATTACCAGCAGTAACTAGATTAGCACCACTTACGTTACCAGTAGCTTCTACTTTGCCTGCTGTAGTTAAGTTGCCACCACTTACGTTGCCAGTTGCAGTAACAACACCTGCTGTAGTTAAATTAGCACCACTTACGTTACCTGTAGCTACAACATTACCTGTTGTGTTAACGTTTGTTGCGTCAACATTACCTGTTACGGTAAGTACATTTGTTGTGCTGTTAAATGCTAAATTAGGGCTAGCAGAGAAGTTATCTCCATTGTTAAACTGAATTTCACCTGTATCACCAGCTGCTTGTTGTAGATCCCAAGCTACACCATTAGCGTAGAATAAGTTATCTGTTAAGATACCATTACCTGCTCCAAATCCAGAAATATTTCCTGAAACAGACAAGCTTGTTAATGTACCAACGCTAGTAATATTTGGCTGTGCATTACTTGCAACAGTTAATGTACCTTCAAGACTTGTTCCTTTGACCATGCCTGAATTAGCATAAACATTACCTGATACTACATTAGTTGTGATTGTTGCGTTTGAAGCGAATATCGCATTAGAGAAGTTAGTACCATCACTATTTGAAGTGATTGTTTGACTACCTAACTTGATACTTGAACCTGATAGATACAAGTCTCTCCACTTGTTTGTAGCATTACCTAAGTCATATGTTATATCTACTGATGGAATTAAATGTCCAGTAACATCACCTGTAATAGTAAAGTTCGCTGTAGAAACTCTACCTGTAGTAGTTACATTACCACCACTTACGTTACCTGTTGCAACTACGTTTGCACCTGCTGTAACATTACCATTAGTCGCTGTAATATTATTAGAGGCAGTTACGTTACCGGCACTTACTAAACCTAAAGTGTTTATGTTGCCACCATCAACGTTACCAGTAGCTTCTACTTTACCTGCTGTAGTTAAATTACCACCGCTTACATTACCGGTTGCAGCAACAACACCTGCTGTAGTTAGATTACCACCACTTACGTTACCAGTTGCTACTACTTGACCTGCTGTAGTTAAATTACCACCACTTACGTTACCTGTTACAGTTAATAAGTTAGTAGATTTATTGAATGTCATGCCAGAAGTGGCATTTGAAGTACCACCGTCGTTAAATACTACCTGAGTATCTGAACCAGGAGCACTTGTTGATCCTGAGAAGCTACCAGTAATAGTGCCACCAACGTGTAAATTACCACCAACGCCAACACCACCTGCAACTACTAAAGCACCTGTCGTTGTTGATGTTGCCGCCGTAGTATTTGATAGTGTTACTACGCCGTCACTGTTTAAAGTATATAAATCCGTTGTACCACTTACGTCTAATCCTGTAAGTGTGCCTAAGCTTGTAATATTTCCTTGGGCTGATGCTGTAACTGTGCCAGCTGTTGATGCACTTGTAGCACTTGCTACTGTACCATCAACGTTAGCGCCAGTGATATGTGATAATGCATAACCATTACCAACAAAATAATCAGCCTTTAGATTACCATATGTGAATGATGTTACGACTTCGTTTGAAATAGTAACATTGCTTGCTACAGCAAACTCACCTGAACTTGCGTCCCAACCCATAAATGCTGTTTTTGCGCTATCAGTATAATATTGTAACTGTAGACCACGATCTTTGTTATCGTTTGAAGTCAGAGGTGCTGCATTGACTCCGCCACCTAACGAAATTAACGGATCTTCTACTGCTAATGTTTCAACGTTTGTATAAACTGTATTACCAGAAACAATAAGGTTACCAGTAATTGTTGCATCTGTGCTTACGGTTAGTGCTGTATCGACTGTTAGAGTACCGTAAACTCTTGAACCACCTTTTAATTTTGCCATTTTTCTATTCCTTTTAAGGTTTTAAAGTTTTGTACTTATTTTTAAGTTATCGTTGTAACTTCATCAAACTCATAAGCAACTTGCAATGTACCATTTGATTTTTGTTTCATTGCTCCATTGTATATAGTTGATAGTGGTGTCAATGCATCGTAAACAGCACTCCCCACATTGCTTACAGATTTACCAGTACCAGATGAATCTGTTAACATACTTGCTTGTGTTGAAACTTTCAACAATAGTTTAGTATTCGTAATATTTGCTAATGGTGAATAAACAGGACTAAAGTTATTTGTGTAAACAGGTGATCCCTTCACAACTCTGAAGTTTGTAAAGTAACCATCCATCCAACCATCTGCTCCAGAAACACCACTCTGTCCTGTGATGTCTCCTGCAGAGGCTTCACCACCTATTGATAACGCACGTGAGGTTTGTGAATTGAATGGGCTATTATCAGTAATTTTAGCTACTCCATTTACATAGACTTTTGCGACCCCACTGCTTTTTACCAATGCAATATGATACCATTGAAAGGCTTGTATTGTATTGTTACCACTGGCAACAACACTACCTCCACCGTTCCAATAATAAACGTTTGTACCGTTTACCTCAACGTTGTCTCCGTCTGGGAAACACCAGAGTCTTGTGTAATTGGTTGATCTTAAATAAAACCAACCTTCAACACAGAAGTCTCCGGTACCAAATTGGAAATCACCTGATCCTGCAATGTCTATTCTTTGTGACGTACCGTTTAATTTAAGCGAACCACCAGAAGGCTCTCCGTCATCCAGTGTAATTTCATCAAGTTCATCTGCAAAGACATTGTTTACTGTGATACCATGACCAGATGCTCTTTGAGAAACGCCTTCAATGCCGTTTTCCTCAAACTCCCCTGCTGTTAGCAGAGTTCCGTCATTTTTTAATCTTGCTCCTACTGTAGGCATATTTGTCTATCCATTAAGTGTTGTTAAATCCAAAGTCAATACTATTGACTCCATCGTTATAATTGATAATTCCCTTAGATGTTGTGCCACCATTGTTGTTAGCTAAATGTATGGAACCACCAACATATAAATCTTTACCAATCGCTGCGCCCCCAGCTGTTACGAAACTTCCCGTGGTCGTTGAGGTAGCTTGTGTAGTACTATTTATGATAATTTGATTATTTACTTCGATTTGGTCGGTTTTAATGAGCTTTATATTAGCAGAATTTGCGCGGAAAATGTTCCCTTCAATGATTTCTACTTCTATCTTATTTGCGACTAATATATTAGCTACTGTAATAAAGTTAGACTCAATATTCTTAAAAGTACCAACGTTTCCAGTTAAAACATTAGCTACTGTCAAGTTATTAGCCGTAGTTCTATTTGATACCGACAAGTCTACAATTGTAACGTTCGCAAAACTAGCTTTTACACCAATAATATTTGCTGTTTCTAGTTTGGGAATATTAGCGTTTGCTATATTAGCGTTCCCAATAACCGTATTTGCTAGTTCTAAATTACCGCTTATACTAACGTGGGTTGCATTTGCAGTAATACTTTGATCATTAATAAAGACCGTATTAGACAGATGTAAGTCTTTAAATGTGGCCGTTGAGTTACCTAAAGTTAGTGTCCCATTCGCATTGGGGCGTAGGCTTGACCTTAAGTTTCCAGTAACTTGTAAATCTAATGTGGTAACTAAAGACGAAACATTTACGTTGGATCCTACAATATTGCCGGTGGCAGCGTCTAATTTAACGTTGCCAGTTGTAATCCCCTTTTTTACATTAAAATTCTTAGTCGTCATTTTTAATCTTTAACGTATGTGCTTAATATGTTTACCACTGTATTTGCATTGCTTCCTGTAGCATAAATTCTTACATTACCACTAGATATATTGCTGGATAAGTCTATAATATCTGTGTCAACTGAGCTTACTGCTCCGTAAATTGTAATGTAGCTATCTGAGTTGTCATGCACCAATAATACTTCAATTGATTGGAATCCATCATCATTTCCAGCTTTGATTAAGTATTTAGCGGTTCTATAAAGTGCTGGATCGAACTGATCAATTATAGTATCTGTGGTTACTTCTATATTAGAACTATTACTTATTACATTGGATCCAACGATTGTATTAGCTATTAGTGTGCCCCTAGCTGTTACAACTCCACCAGTTGACCCAATTGTAATATTGCTTGCTAATGCACCTAACGTTAAATTAGATATTGCTATTGGGAATATAGCTGCATTTCCTGTACCTACATTTGCTGCTATCGTTGCCCCACCTATTGTGAGTAAGCCGCCCTGAAGATTAGCGTTCCCTGCAAGAGTTATAGAATTTAGTGCCCTATCGAATGTAAATCCAGAAACAGCATTTGAAGTACCTTCATCGTTGAATATTACTTGAGTATTGGCGCCAGGAGCACTGACAGTACCAGTAAATGATCCACTTACGCTACCAGTAATTGTTCCAGAAACATTCAGATTTACAACATCAACATCACCGTCTACATTTAATCCAGTTAGTGTACCTACGCTAGTTATATTAGGTTGACTAGATGATTGGGAATCAAATACGCCCCTAAAATAATTACTAATGGTTAGATTTCCTAAATTAGCATTTGAGGAAAGTATGTTACCTGTTACTGTTAATAAATTACCACTAGTAAATGTTAGATTGGCACTACCACCTAATGTGCCTGCGCTATTAAATTGAATTTGGCCTGCACTACCTGCAGCACCTACGCTTGCACCGCCTGCACTTAGTGCTTGATTAACATAATTTTTTGTAGCGGCATCCTGTAAATCTACAGGATCTACAACATTTTTAAGTAGCGTTGCTGAGGGGAAGGTAAGGGTTGCCGCTGCCATTTTATGATGTCACTATGATAGAAGAAACTTGGCTAAATCCTGAGAAACCATATATAGAATAATTGTAACTTTCTCCATTAGCTGATATTGTTTGTGTGCCTGTTACAGTAGGGGTATCTATAATATCAAACCCACCGAACACGTGCTTAAATGTTCTGTTTTGCAATGGTGCTGCATTGCCTGTGTTTGGTACTGCTATCCATAAATAATCTGACGCTGTAGCACTTGTGTTTGCAAACTGGTTGATTGCAAAATTATTGCTATTTCTGCTATCCGTCACAGTGAATGTAGGTAACGTACTGTTGACTGTAATCTTCCAAAATAATGGATAGTACTTAGTAGCAGCATTAACTGTTCCGTTAACTGTGCTAGGAATAGTTCTTGTTCCGTACCCGTTCAACCCTGCTCCTGTGTAATCATTAGTTGTGATAGTATAACTACTGGTACTATTTACACTACCGCTAGTTCCGCTTGTTTGACCAGTAGAAGAAAGTGAAGTTGTAGTTACTGAGCCACCGCTATATGTTAAATTACCGCTTGCTGTAGTTCCAGTTACGCTCACACTCCAGTTAAATGATTGATTTAAATTCCAATATGGTACAGAACTAGTTGGGAAACTTCCTGTGATGCTGTTCACGTTGTATGCAACTGGTTGTGCTGTAGTAAGTGTAGTGCCACTTCCTGTATAAACACCTCTAGTAGTAGTTAGACTTGCGCTTACTGTGCTTGTAGCCGCTGTTTGTACGCTTCCGGCAAAATAGTCATTGGGGATAGTATAAGTTCCAGAACTGCCAGCGATACCTATAGCCAACAAGTTAGAACCTGTTACGACACTACCACCAATTGTAATTGTGTCTGTACTTTGTACATTGAAAGTTGCATTTGCCAAAGATAACGTCATTCTTACATTCGATGTATTGACGGTTCCTGCTAAGAAGTTAGCATATGCATTTTTACTTGCTGCGCTTGTACTTTGCCAATTATTTGTAACCGTTAAAGTAACGGGTCCTAACTGATAGATCATAAATTTTCCAGCTGGATATAATGGATCTGTGTAATCCATAGCTACACCAATTGCTGATCCAGGTACTATTGAAGTAATATTTGCATCGACACTAGCTATGCCGCCTTGAACAGCAGACGCAGGAATATTAGTTAGTTGACTACCGTCACCTATAAAGTACCCTGCTCTTATATTTCCTAATTGCTGAATTTCTACAACATTGTTGTCAAGTGTAACGTTGCTTGCTACTGTAAATTCATTGTTTGCATTTTTCCAACCTATAAATGCATCTACGGGATTGCTACCTTGATAGAGATGTAATAAACTACCTCTGTCCAATCCATCATTTTGTGTTAATGCTGCACCGTTCGGTCCACCACCTAACTCTAATATAGGATCTTTTACATCAATGTTGGTTGTGTTTACATATGTTATATCGCCGCTTACTGTTAGGTTACCCGTAACAATTGCATCGGTTACTTGAATTCTATTACCTACAAAACCATTTGCTTTTAGATTAGCATCATCATCTCTTTGAGCTAAGGTAAGAGGAACTGCATTAGTTTCTGAAGTTGTGAATCCAGAGCTAATATCTATCCAAGCATATGTTGTACCATTATATATGTACTGATAAATGACATCGTTATCAGTATCATACCACTGGTCGCCCATTTTTGCATTAGTAGGTGCAGTGGGCTGAGACACAAAAGTAGTTACAACTTTGCTATCTCTAGTTAAGTTGTTAGAAACAGAAATATTACCTGTTACTGATAATGTGTTCGTAGCATAATTGAACTTGAATTTATCAGTGGCTCCTAAATTACCATTTTGATTAAATGCTATTTCAGTATTGCCACCAGGAGCTTCTACGATACCTTGAACATTACCAACTAAATTACCTATAAACGTATCAGCAGTAACATCACCGTCTACTGTTAATTCATCAAGTGTACCTAAACTAGTAATGTTTGGTTGAGCAGATGTAGTTAATGTACCTGTAACTAAAGTAGCATTTATATTATCAGCATTAACGTCATTAGTTACATTTATAGAGCCGGCAACGTCAACTGTATCTTTGCTGACAAGCATAACATTAGCTATGCCATTAGCAGAAAGTCCTACACTAGTTGAAAATATTGTAATGTTACTATTACCATTAGCAATAGTATCACCTATACCTGTAATAACTCCAGTTAATAATGAACCATCACCGATAAAGTAATTAGCACTTACTGCATTTCCACCTGATACATTACCTGCGCTGATGTTACCTATTACGGTTAAGCTAGTCAATGAACCAACACTTGTAATATTTGGTTGGCTGCTTGCTGTAACGTTAGCAGCATTATTTGCATTTTCAGCTACACCTGCATAGGTAGCAAAATTTGCATAAGGAACTTCACTAACATTTGCACCGTTCAAATCACTAAGACTTGCTCCGCTACCTACAAAGAAGGTCGCTGTAATAGTTTCAGCATCATTAATATTACCAACTGAAATATTACCTACAACATCTAATTCAATCAATGAACCAACACTTGTAATATTAGGTTGGCTACTAGATGTTACTTTTACTGCTGTATTTGCATTGTCTGCTTGTCCTGAGTAAGTGGCAAAATTTGCATAAGGAACTTCACTTACATTAGCACCGTTAATATCGAATAAATTATAACCATTACCAAAATAATTTAACGCAGTAATATCTTCTACACTAATAAGGTTGCCAGTGGTAATATTTCCAGATACCGTTAAGTCTGTTAATGTGCCTACACTAGTAATATTAGGTTGTGCTGCAACAGTAACAGTTCCAGCTGTGGTAGCTGAGTCAGCAGTAATTGCATGTTCAGCTTGATCCGAATAAGTAGAAAAATTTGCATTAGGAACTTCACTTACATTGGCGCCGTTTATTGAAAATAAATTATGTCCGTTGCCTATAAAGAAATTTGCAGTCGCAGCATTGCCTAAGTTAGCATTACCTGCTGCAATGTTCCCCGTTACATTAAGTAATGTTAATGTACCTACACTAGTTATATTTGGCTGTGCTGCATTTACAACAGTATTAGCTGTGTTTGAGTGATTAGCTTGTGTTGCGTTACCTGCATTATTGGCATACTGTGCATTCGCTACAGTACCTACAATATTACCTGCTTGTAAATCTGTTAGATAATAACCATTGCCTGATAAAAAGTTTGCCTGTGCAAAGTTTCCTAAGTTTGCATTACCTGTTGTTAAGTTACCTGCTACAGTAAGACTTGTTAGTGTACCTAAACTAGTAATGTTTGGTTGACTAGCAAATACTACTGTGTTAGCAAAGCTAGCTAAATTTGCGAAATTTCCTGCATTTGAATACCATGCATGGTTTGCATTGGCAACTAAACCAACAACATTAGGTCCTGTAGTATAAGTTAAGAAATAACCATTTGCATCTATAAAGTTAGCCTTAACCATATTACCTAAGTTAGCATTACCTGCTGTTAGGTTACCTGTTATGTCAAGTCTTACTAATGTTCCTAAACTTGTTATATTTGGTTGATCAGAAATAGTAACATTACCTGCATAGTTACTGTTATTAGACTGTTCGGAGTAGCTTGCAAAATTTGCATTAGGAACTTCACTAACGTTAGCACCTGTGATACTAGATAAGTGTGCGCCATTGCCTACAAATAAAGTACCTGTAATCGTACCGCCTGTAATACCACCCGAAACAGTTAAACCTGTCAATGTGCCTACACTTGTAATATTTGGTTGCGGGCCTCCTAAAACATGTGTCGCATAGTTTGCGGTGTTTGCGTTTTCCGCATTAGGTACAATACCCGTTACATTTGCACCTGTTATGTTTGATAGCTGATAACCGTCACCTATAAAATAAGCTGCGGTTACATCATCTACGAAAGTAGCTTCATCAGCATTTATTATACCGTCAACATTTAACCCTGTTAATGTGCCGACGCTTGTAATATTTGGTTGAGCACCTAAAATAACTGTTTCTGCTGTATTAGCATAATCAGCATTTAATGCATGACTAGCATTAGATACAGTGCCTACAATATTAGGACCTTTAATATTTGAAAGATAACCCCCGTCACCTACGAAATAATTAGCGACACCTGCGTTACCTAATTGGCTTGTACCTAGTACTGTTAAATTAGTTAAGCTACCAACTGTAGTAATATTTGGTTGATTTGATGCAGTGACATTTCCTGCAAAGCTTGAGTAATTACCATACTGAGCAAAATTAGCATTCGCTACTATTCCAGTAACGTTACCGCCCTCAATTTCAGTAATACCTACGCCGTTACCAATAAAGTTTTGTGCTGTAATATTACCTAAACTATGAATAATTACTTCATTGTTTACTAATGAAATATTACTTGCAAATGTATATGAATTAGAATTACTATCCCAACCCATAAATCCTTTTAACGGTATATTGTCGTAATAGTGTACGAGAATACCACGATTAATATAATCGTTGGCAGATAAAGCTTCACCAAATGGATCGCCGCCTAATTCTAATATAGGATCTTTAACATTTAATGTTTGTACATTAGAATAAATTGCATTACCTTGAACGATCAAATTACCTTTAATCGTTGCGTCACCTTGAACAAGTAATGATGCATTAGCTGTTAATGCTTCTGCTAAAACGTTACCAACAACGTTAAGTGCTTCTAAGTTACCTACGTTAGTAATGTTTGGTTGGCTATTACCAACAACGAATTGAGTTGTATTTGCTGCTAGTGAGTTTAATGTAACGTTTGCAAATGCTGCATAATTAGCATTTGCAACAACACCAACAACGTTTGCTCCTGTTATACTAGAAAGCTTGCTACCATCTCCTGCAAACGCAATCGCATTAACCGTTCCTGTTGTTGGATCGTATGTGAAGTTATTATCTCCACTGAATGCAGAAGTATTGTTATATTGTACTGCAAGATTTGGACCTCTTGCATAAGGTAAATCAACGTTGGCAAAAACTAAAGTACCGGCACCATCTGTTTGTAGGTATTGACCTGCGTTACCGCCTGTAATTGTTAGGTTGCCTATTATACCTAAGTCTACTGTACCAGTAGCCTGCAGGCTATTAGCCGTAATGTTAGCGTTACGATCAATAACATCTATAGCAGGATATGCTCCTACTGAAAAACCTGCTTCTGAATTAAATTTAGTTAATGCCATTTAATTTTAAATTGTCCTATATTGTGTAGTCCAACTAGTAGCATTACTACTGCTTGGAGTAACTATCAATTGCAAAAATCCTGCTGCTATTCTGACGCTTAACGCTCCTGTTGCCCCGCCTAAATTAACGGCTCCGTATTTTGAAAACTCTACTGAAGTTCCATTATGTACAGCGGATATAGACTCAACGCTATATTTAGCACCCGAATTTTCTTCACCTTTTATGAAAAATTCTGCTCCCCTTATATCCGATATTGGTATACTAGCGATTACTTGATTAAGTGCGGTTGATGAAGTTGTGATACTTGCATGTCCAACTTTAGTAATACCTAAAACGAACTCTGAACCTGAAACTGTATTTGCTAATAATGTACCATTAACTTCTGCTGTATTTGATGTTACAGTAAGTACATTAGCATTTCCATTAACACTTACTGTTACGTTACTGTTTTCGTGTACCTTTACGTTACTAGTACCGTTAAATAATTCGTCTGTAATAGGTGTTGAATAATAAATTGAGCCAGCACCGTTAGTTGTGAGCACCTGACCAGAGCTACCAGGTGTTGTTGGATATAATGTATTTGATATTCTTAATGCTGTAACATTTGCTGTACCGGTTACGTTCAAGTTACCGCTTACATTTAATCCTGTTAAATTACCTAAACTTGTAATATTAGGTTGGTTGCTAGTTAAAACTCTACCCTCAATATTACCTTTAAAAACATTCGCCCTAATATTTCC
>Ga0129333_10002411_pt1 | contig 17383 bp, 38 predicted proteins | sample CPB6_08_DNA_FD_94474 | JGI IMG/M metagenome (GOLD analysis project Ga0129333, IMG submission 94474) | Freshwater to marine salinity gradient microbial communities from Chesapeake Bay, USA - CPBay_Sum_0.6_0.8_DNA | ecosystem: Environmental > Aquatic > Marine > Coastal | place: USA: Chesapeake...
ACTCGGCCTTTGTTTGTGTCATTGCGTCAACTTGAAACTCGCAAGGTATGAACTCGCTCTTACCGGCTCTCTTACTTGTTAACACCAAGCCACCAAAACAATCCTCGTCCATTCTACACTTGTGCATAAACCAACCTAAATACTGATGCCATTTGTAAAAATCAGGATACCTTCCACCTCCCAAATCCCAATGATTTAAAAACCAATAGTGAACAGGAGCTAAAAATTCAACCTTTCCATTGTTTAAAAAATGAGCTCCCTGCGTTGACCTCTTTAACTCTCGGATAAAATACTCGTCCTTTTCCTCGTTTGTCATTAACTTAAAATTAGGTATAGGAGGTCGCTTCCAAAACTGATCCTTCTTTGACTTTATATCAAAGTTTATTATATCTTCATCCCTCTCTGGCTCAGGAATAAAATACTCCAACCCATCAGTATAAGGAATTATTATTTTACTTTTTCTTGCCATTGTTCAATTCTTCAAGCATTTTGTTTCTTAGCTCCTCTGCCCTGCCTACAACTTTTATTGCAGCTTCCCTTGTTTCCTTATGAGTTAACTTTTTACCAATTTCCTCTACATCAAAAGCAAGGTCTTTCATTTCCTTTGCTATCTTTAAAGAAGTTTCTGCTCGCTGCCTTGCAACACCTGCCAACACTTCCATTATTTTTGAAGTGTCCTCAATATCCAACTCGCCAAACTTACCTATCTCATCATTACCCCTTATAGTAAAAGGACTTATCTCTAACTCCGTAGCATAAGCTAATAGCTGAACCTTTAAAGCACAGTAAACTTTTAAATAAGGAGACTCCAATATAACACAAATCTTATCAAACAAATCTTTACTCCCCTTTCGCAAATCATTTGCGCTAGACTTAAATAATTCAACTTCTTCTTCTGTTAGCATACCTTTTTAAACATTTTTTGATTTAATAATCTCTTAAATTCAGTTTCAGAAAAAATAACCTCATAGCCCAACTTTGTCAAACTTTCAACATACTTAAACTTCAAATTATCATCATCTAACTTTACTTTCTTTAAGCCCTTTTGACCATTAGGTATTATCTTGTGAGTTACCCTCTCAATAAACTCAATCTTTGTGTTATCGCTTAAAATCTCGTAAACGTGAGGCATTTATTTTACAAATCTTACAAGGTGTATATCAAACCTACTCCTCTCCCCATTAATATCTACTACGGCAACCTTTTTCTTTACAATAGAACCCTCTAATACAAATTCCTCAGCAAAGCAAACAAACTTACCCTCTAAATTCTTACCCCTTATCTTAACTATATCGCCTTCTTGATACATAAAGTGCAAAGTTATAAAAATTTTGAATTATAGACCTCCCTGTGTATGCAAAAGAAGTTTCTCTCTGGAACACCCATCTTTTTGTAAGAAATCAAACCGAGCTCAACTAAATCCTTTACTATTTTGTTTTGCTTGAATGGACTAATCTTTGTTTCCTTTGCTATCTCCTTTTGTGTAGCACTAAACCAAACACTTCCAATAGCTTCTTTTGACCTTTTCTCCAATCCTGAAAAATAAAAAGCGGCATCTATTGAAGTTAATTTTGACAATTTTTTATTTATAAGCAAAATAATGTCTTTTGAATTTGTTTCTAATGAATTTTCCATTTTTTTTAGTTTTTAGTTTATGAATCGAAATTAATTGTTTTATACATCGGGGTATTATTTTTTGGTGCAACCCAATTTAAAAATCTGTAAAAATAATTTTCATCTATGGTGGTAAGAAAATTCAAGCTTCTGCCCTCTTTTTTAAAATGACCGCTTAATTTCATATTAGAGACCACTTTTTTATAATCTGATACATTGTTACCCTCGATGATAAAAAGTGCCTCTATCTTGCTTAAATAAGCAAAAGGCACGGAAGATTGCTTTGAGATGCCAAACTCATTCCAAGCCGAAACGATTTCCGAAGCCAAATCGTAAAGGGGGGCAGCGAAACTAGGGGTTTTATTTTCTTTTTTTTTGTTTTTAGGATTTAAAGATTCCCTTTCCTCAATACTTGGTTCTAATTCTTTATTAAAGTTATTTAAAAAATTTAAGGAGTCTTCTTCTCTTTCCCCTATAAGAAGATTTTTTTTCTTTATTTTTTTTTCTTTATTCTTATTATATATGTCGTTAAAATTTTTAGCCTCCTGTCGTTTAAAATTTTCATGTCTAGTCGTTAAAATTTTTGACAACTGAATATCATTGATTTTGAAGTAGTTTTTTGCAGGTAGCCCAAACTTTTTTACCTCCAATACTCCAGCGTCAACTAATTGATTTATACACTTTCTTTGTTCGTGAGGTGTAAGGTCTGTATCTAATTCAATGTTTTCTTGAGTGTTAAAAAACCAACCACTCTCCAATGTAATGTCTCCATTGATTATAAAATACTCTCTTTTTGAAAGTAAGTCAGAAATTAGCAAAGCTGCATCCCTTGATGTTTTTTTTGCCAAAGCTTTATTTATCATCCAAAATGCGCCTTGACCTAGAATACCATAACAATTTATCATTTTATAAACAAAAACAAAAGCCCAAAATCACGAGTAGGAAGCTGACTTTGGGCTTAATGTTAAACTTGTTTTTGTCTGCGGTCTCCTGCTTTATTCGCTTCCTAAAAAAAACAAAGCAGGAGTACCACACCGCAAATGTAAAAACATTTTTCTAATCCACAAAATATTTTTTCTATTTTTGTAAAAATAATTTCTAAAACCTAAAAAAAATGTACGGAAGCAAAAAAACACCAACAGGCATGACCACTAAAAAGAGCATGCCAAAAGCAATGCCAAAAGGCAAACCAGCTAAAATGAACAAGCCAAAACCAAAGAAGTAATGGCAAAGAAACAAGTTAATCTTTCTGTAGGCAGAGGAGAAAAATTACCTGTTTCAAAAGGTGCGGGTTTAACAGCCAAAGGCCGGGCAAAGTACAACCGAGAAACAGGCAGTAACCTCAAAGCACCTGCTCCAAACCCAAAGACCGATGCAGATAAAGCACGAAAGAAATCTTTTTGTGCAAGAATGTCCGGTATGAAAGGAGCAACAAGCAAAAACGGTGAACTAACTCGCAAAGGCGCTGCATTGAAAAGATGGAATTGTAGCTAATTTAAACTTTCATTTTAGCTACAAATAAAGATGGTACTATTGTAATATTAATAAACAATAAAAACTTTATAAAAAATGGAGTACTTGACAAAAAAAGACTTAAGGACACCATTGTTCACGAAGTGCAGCATGCAATACAAGATATTGAGCGTTTCGCACAAGGAACGAGCGTATCTGAATCTAAAAGGCAGATTGAAAATGAAATTAAAGAGATTAATGATAAAATTAAAAGTGAGGATATTGGTTTTATTGAGAAAATAAAGCAACTCGCAAAAGATGGAACTGCAACTAATTTAGATTGTGTCTAAATTACTAAAGCCTATTGTTTAATACAATGGGCTTTTTTTATAAATCATAAATACCAATAACCTTATTAAACATTTCCCTCATAGAAACACTACTTGGTGCATCGTAAGTAGCAAAGTGTCTATTTATACCTCTAACTATTTTTAGTTTCTCATAAACCTCAACAGCACTTAATTTAACATAAGTGTAAACACTTGGAAGACTACAAACTCTCTCATAGTATTCTAATCCATACCTTTTCTTTAAACCCTCCTCATAACCTTGTTTATGCTTATCAGAGTATTGATTGCAGTCGGACTTTGCTGAATGTAAGTTATGAAGATTATATCTTATAGAATGATTGCTACCTACCCCATTGTAATGAGCTGCATCGACCTGGCTACCAAATGGCTTTCCACAGTCAATACAAGTATTGTAGCCGAATTTAGCATCTATCATTCTTGACAACTTGTTGATCTCTATTTGTAGTTGTCGCTTGTACTCCTTTTCGTGAGTGACAGGTCTCCACTTGTTTACCTTTTCACTCCACTCCTTTTTTTCATCCTGAGCAACTTGTTTCTTTGCCTTTAAAGCTTTCTTCTCTATTTCCTTTTGTCCTTCAGGTGTGTTTAGCAACCAAGTCCTATAGTGGTCTGAATTTACCCACTTATCTGTTGACCTGCGAGGAACAAAACTATCCCCACATCCACACTTGCACTTTTTTGGCTTTATAGCTTTTATCATTTTGCAAAATTAAAAAGATTATTAAAATGGAGCATCTGTACTATTTTCAAAATTTACATTTGGCTCAATATGTTTATTTGCAGAGTAGTCGTTATCTTCTAACTCAAAGAATTGATTGGACTCTGCCTTTACGCCATGCCAAAACATTCCTGTTGCCCCATTCTTATTTTTAGCAACTATGACAGCTATCTTGCCTTTTGTCTGTACTCCATCCCATTCAAAAGTTTCATCTATTTTAGCAGGATTCCACAAAAATATCACAGCATCGGCACTAAACTCTATTGCCCCACTTCCTTTTAATAGTCCCATGTGAGGTGGCTTTAATTCATCTTTTGTAGCTTCCTTGTTAAACTGAGCAAGCTCTATGATAGATATTTTCAACTCCTTAGCTATGGACTTCATTTCCTTGCAGTGTTGAGCTATGGCCTGTTCTTCGTTGCCGTGCTTTTTAACCTCTAAGTCGCACAAGTGCAAGTAGTCAATAACTGCAACTTTTATCCCATGCTCGTCTATTGCCCTTTGTATTTTAGATTTTATAGTTCCTATCTTTTGGTTTGGAGTAGTGTCTATAAAAACTTTTGACTCAGCTATTGAACCTATTGCCTTATGCACTTTTATCCAATCTGTATCAGTAAGCTTTCCCCTCTTAACATCTTGCGTTAAAAGCCCTGTTTTCATTGCAATCTCCCTAACGCCCGTTTGAACATTTGTCATTTCTTGCTGAAACATTAAACTAGGAATATCCAACAAGTTTAAATGATGCTGTATCCATAGCATAATGGCTGACTTAAAAGCTCCTGACCTTGCAGCAAAAACAATGTAATCTCCCTCTTGCGCCCCACCTAAAAAGTTTGTAAGCTTCTTAATACCTAAAGGAACACCCGTAACGCCATCGTTCTCCATAGCTTTGTATATTGAGTCTTGCGTTTCTTTCATTCTTTGAAACGGACTCATATCGGTATTGTCGCTTCTCTCAACTGAGGATAACATTGTTTTTTGTGAAGACAAAAGTTCAAATGGATCTGCGTCTGCATCGTAACAACTACTTATAAACTGATGGCATATAGATATTTGTTTCCTTAGCATTGACTTCTCGGCTATCACTCTAGCATTGTGCTCAAGATTTACAAGCGACCCCTTACTTGATAGCTGTGCTATTTTATAAACTCCACCTGCTTTCTCTAAATTATTTTCTGACCTCAATTGAGTATTAACACTAAGAACATCAATAGCAATACCATTTTTAAAGATAATGCACATAGCACCGTATATTAATATGTGTTCCTCAGAATAAAAGTCACTACTATCTAATATAGTTGATATTACACTAAAAGCTTGCTTCTGTGTCATTATAGCCCCTAGTATAGCTTCTTCTAACTCTATGGCCTGCGGAGGCAACTTGCCTAATTCATCTGTGTTTAATTTGGTTTTTTTATTCATATTTCTAATTTTTTATACATCGTGTGTGTAGGTTTAATCTTAAATTCCTCTCTAAACCAATTGGCAGCCATCTTCTGCTTCCAATTTCTTACCTTCTTTCCATTGGAGTCTTCCCACCCGCCAATAAGATAATAAGTGTACGCTCTGTCTGCTCCGTAGTCACTATAGCCCTTTGACCTAAAAAATTCTTTTACTTCCTCTATGGTAGGGATATAAACCTCTTTCTTTTCTCTCTCTTTTCTCTTGTAACGATAGTTTCCCTCTGTGCCTACAATACCTAATACTTCAAGTAGTTCAGCACGTTTAATCTTGCCATTTAAGGCATCTAAAATTGCTTGTCTTGGTGTCATAATAAAAATACCTTGCAGGAGGCGTGTGGCGAAACAAAGTAAACGATTAGTGCAAAAGCACAAAAAGATACATCGCCTCGCTACAAGGATTTTTTTTAAATATTTTTTTAAATGTAAAGAACCGTTTTTTATTTCGCTGCTGCAAATGTAAAAATAAAAAAACATATTGGAATAAAAAAAAATCAATCTACTTATTATTTAGATTGAGTATAAATAACATTAGTCTATTGTTTTAGAAAATGTATTAATTTATTTTTGTAAAAAAAATCAATGAGACTAATACTACCTGTAATATACAGAAAGACAGAGTCGGAGTACAAGATAGATGCTGACCTGCCTTTAAGCGCAGATGATTTTGTAGTAAACAATGTTATCTTTTATAAGATAGATGTTATTGAGCCTGTTAAAAATTCGCCTAATGAATGTATAGTAACAGTATCGGGAGCAGATTACAGAGTAGCCTTGTCCATGAAAGAAGTAGATAAAAAGATTATGAAGCAAAAGTTGCACTATGGTAGTAATTAAAAAACGAAGAATAAACCCCATCTATACTAAGTCAGATATTATTTTAGGTCTTAAAGAAATGGGATACACAGAAGAAGAAGCACTACACTATTATAATGTAATAGCTGAAGTTAAAAAAGGAGTATTAAAAGAAAAACACGGAGAAGAATGAGAAAGCTATATCAAGAGTTTGTAGATTGCAACATATTAGGAGTAACATTAGAACACAATGGATTAAAAGGTGGTGATGCAGGTCACGGTGGCTTCGTATCAATAACAATAGAAGACCTTGCAGGAACTTACATGGAAGTAAACGACAAGGAAGCAGACAAAGTAAAAATAACTCTTAAAGGAGACGCTGAAAGAGAAACGCTCTTAGAAGCACTTAAGATGATAGTAGCAGAACTTGAACAAAACAAAACACTATGAACAACGGAAATATGATTTGGGTATCAATACAAAAAAGAAAGCCATTAATTACTTTGACTTCGATGAAAGCATACCTGTCAATAAAGTAGATGAAGAAAATCTTTATTGGCTTGATGAAACAGACGCTCAATACGAAGAATGTCAGTAGCAGATGCCGATAACGGATTGCAGATTGGCGTTGTTGCCATCACAAAATTTAATTAATAACACTAAAATATAAAATTATGTCAAAAGTTTCAGATAACCACGAAGGCAATAACTCTAATACTGTGCTGTGTGCTGGCAAATTTCATCCACACAAATATTGGGAATGTGAATGTTGTGGTTTATTAATTTCTATGCCACAACAAGATGATGTAAGTAAATACGATTGCCCAGCGTGTAAAATATCAAAATGTGAACATGGTGGTAAATTTATAGAAATTACTTTACAAGAATTTTGCAAGAACGCAAACATTGCTTGCCGCTAACGTGCCGCAGCTATGCGCTCGTTTTAATGGCGCATAGGTGCTGTTATAAGTAGTTGCGGATTATTAACGATAAATTTAATTAAAATGGAAATAGAGAAACAAATTGATGAACTAACACTTGAAAGATGGAGGTTCAGTTTTATTGACAGAAACATTTATTTAGAAAGCTATTATGTGCTTCAAAAGGAAAGCAAAAGGCATAGGAATTACCGAATACTAAAAAAATATGAAAGGCTTAGTAAACGTGATAGCAATACAGAAGAAAGTGAAGTGCCTTTTACAGATGAATTAAAAGCAGAAGCATTAAATCAATTTGTTTCTACGATAAAAGTTCTTAAATGGAGCGAAAGGCAGCAATTACTTATAACTACCTACTAACCGCTACAAACCTTCGCTTACACAACAAATGATAACATTCACTCAGCAAGAGCTATTAGACCTCTTTAAAATGGTAAAGCCAGAAAGACTTAATATCCACCTTGACAACACAATAAAAACAACAAGAAAAGTAGGAATACAATCACTAATAAAATTAGTAGAACAAGAAACACTCCCATTGGATCTATTCACAAAAATAAAAACAATAGTAGAAAACCCAAATCAACAATATCAAATAATATGACACACAAATTAATTAAAACAGACAACTATCTACTTGTTGTAGATGAATCAGAGATTAAAAAAGGTGATTTGATATATTGTGATAAATTTGCTTTAGATTCTTATAAACATGATGCTGTAAAACATATACCACTCCCTATTGTAACTACATGCTTTGAGAAATACGATTGTGATATATGGTTTTATTATGATGATAAAAAATATGAAGCCGAAGGAGGGTTTAATACTACAGTATTTAAAATCATCTACCACCTACCAATCAATAACTCACCAATACTCGAAGGTGTACCTCTTTTACCTCCACTTGAAGATGAGGTTGAGAAGTTGGCTGAGCAAGAATATCGTGAATTTCCAAACAACCCAAAAGATAAACCAGATTGGCATTACAATAGAGATATAAATTGCTTTAGAAAAAGAAAAGCATTTGTAAAAGGCTATAACACCGCCAAAGAGAAGTATAAGTACACAGAGGAGGATATTGACAAAGCATATTGGGCAGGTATGAAATTTGTTGGTGAAGATAAAGGAAGTTACGAAGAATTTATCCAATCCCTCCAGCAACCAAAATATCCTGTTGGGTTTGAAAGTGAAGATGAAGTCTATATGTACTCTATAAATGGAGATATAATGAAACCCAAAACAACAACCAACTCACAAGGTCAAACAGTATTAGTAGGAAATTATAAATATGAATAATAATGAAAAAAATGGCAAAACAACACGAATACACATTTGAAATTTACAATGGCCGAGTAAAAGTAAAGTACAACGGATATGTAATTTTTACGTTTAATCAAATAGACTTCTTGGGGTACTATTTTTACAAAAATGATGAGCAGATTTATGGTTGCGACATATACCTACTTAGAGAAAAAGCAGGTAAGTCAAGGATGGATATTTACTTCAAGACAAAAGAAGCGTGGCTGGCGGTCAATAAATTATTAGATAACAATTTGTAATCACGAAAAAGCAAGCGCAGTAAGGGAAAAATAAATAGGGCGAAAAAATACCCATAAAAATTATTAAGAATTATTCTAAATAATTTTGATGCAATTATTTTAATACATATATTTGTAGAAAAATAATATAAACATCATGGAATTTTCAACAGCAATTTTATTAAACCACCCAAGCGGTAAACAAGTAAGAGTTGATAAACATGGTAATTTCTGCCTAACAGACATGGCATCAATATTCCCCAATAAAGATATTAAGGACTGGATTTATAACAAGTCAACTTTTGAGTTTATAAATGTTTGGGAAAAAAGAAACAACCCAAATTGGATAAATTCTAATTGGGGGGAAATACCCCTAATTAAAAATTCAACACTAACATTCAAAAAGTTAGCACAAATGAACGCAATATCCATAACATCTAAAACAGGAAGATACGGAGGAACATACGCCCACAAACATATAGCATTTGAATTCGCAATGTGGTTAAGCCCGGAATTTAAACTATGGGTAATAGAAGAATTCGATAGACTATCATCAATGAAACAAAATTGGGACTTCCACAGATACCTCTCTAAACAAGGATACAAAATTCAAACAGCAGCCATAAAAGAACACCTGCAAGACAACTCTAAAAAAAACTTCTACGCAGAAGAAGCAGACGTAATAAACCTCGTTGTATTCAACAGAACAGCAAAGGGAACTAACCTCAGAGAAAAAGCCACAACAGAACAACTACAACTAATAGGGGAACTAGAAGTAAAAAACGGAAACCTAATAGAAGCAGAAGTGCCAAGAACAAAAAGATATGAAATACTCCTAAATCACGCAAATAAATTTAAAACCAAATCCCTAAATATCTAAATCTTTTAACTATATTAAAACTATATTAAAACCAAAATTAAAAACAATATCATAGCAACGAAAGTTTGGGGTTTACGCCACGATACAGAACGCCCCTCCCCCCTCCCCAAAAGTCCCCCGCGCCCAAAAGTCAAAATTTCAAAAATGAAATTTAACGAACGTTTGTTTGCTGATTGGCACTGCTCCCCATTCATCTCGATATCTTCAAACATACGAAGCGAAACAGGGCAAATGATGAATTTAAAACAATAAGATTGAAAATTTACCGAGTGATCCACACCGCCCCAAAAAACATTTCTATTTAACATAATAATAATTATAAGACAATCCCCTATTTATAAGGGTTTCAGCAATAATACATAAGGCAGTTAGGTATTGGCACTTGTTTTGAGCTAAAAAAATTGGTCGAAAGTTTTTGAGAAAAAGGCAGGAAAAAATAAGGTGTTTGCTAAATTGGTCGATGTTTTTTTAAATTTAGGCAGTTTTGAAAGTTTGGCTGATAAAAAAACGGTTTGAGGGTTAAATAACACCTCGTTAAATTATTTATCTTTGTGTAAAATTAAAAATACAATGTATAAAGAAAACCCCATAAACAAAGCCATTCAAAAAACTTTATTTTTACCTATTTTTGTTGCATTACACGAACGCAAAATTAGCTTTAAAGAGTTAGTACATATTTTGAATGAAAAGGGCTATAAATACAAAATTGCAACTTTATACTCTACTAACTTAGGGGTAAATAGTTTTATCATTAATATTAATTACTTTAGTCAAATTTACGAAGCATTGGGAATTGATCCACCGACTCCAGAATCTCTTATGGCTGCTTATTTAAAATACTTATCTATTCAGGAAGAAAAGAAAGCGAGAGCAGAAGCCAACAAGGCCAAGAAACTAAAAAAGATTGATTAAATTTTAGTGATTATATTTTAGTCAATTTCATTTCCTTTCCTTTGTTGGTAAGGGTTACAGCTATTTTTTAATAATTATTTTTTATTGGTTAGTGTTAAAATATGTTAACGAAAGCAAAATAATTTATAAATATATTTGCATAGTAAATTTACATTGCTTTACTTTGCCCCACTTTGATAAACAAACCAATTAAACAAACTATGAGAGATATTTTAAAAGAAAAGCACATTTTTATAAAAACCAATTACAGCGACTTGCTAGCGCAGGGAATTACATTCAACCAAATTTTAGTTGAAATGTATAAAATAGAAACAGGAGCAGAGAATTTTAAGACCTTTAAAAAGTGGAAAGAAGAAGGATATAAAATTAATAAAGGTGAAAAGGGCTTTCCGGTATTCTCGAAGCCATCCACAAAGCTAAAAGAGGAAAGAGGGCAACACATTGAAGAAGGAGAAAAAGCACGTTTTTTTGTTGCCTATCTATTTAACGAAAAACAAGTAACAAACCAATAAAAACAAACACAATGAACACAGACCAATTAAACGCAGCAATTAAGGCAAAATTTGCCACAACTGAAAAACTGAATTTTACAGAAGAAAAAACAGCGAAGCCCGAAATATTAAGACATATTGAAGCCAAGCCCGAAAGAAACGACAAAGCCGCTCAATTAATTAATTTGCTTAATGAGATGGTGACACCCTCAGCCCCTCCGATAGATGAGGAGACAATAAGGCAGTTAATTAAGGAGGAAATAAGCAAGCAAGAGCCCCGCAAACTAGAGATAAACTACAACGGAGTTAAGCACAATTTAGAAGGGTTAATCCATCATCAATTTGAAGATATTTTAAAAGCTTGCAGCGCACGTTTAAACGTTTGGTTAACAGGTACAGCAGGAGCAGGAAAGACAACCACAGCCGCAAAAGTTGCAAAGGCCTTAAATTTAGAATTTTACTCCGTTTCAGTTTGCGCTCAAACAACTGAATCACGTTTGTTTGGTTATAATGATGCAAACGGCAGATACGTTGAAACTGTATTTTTTAAAGCATATAAAGAAGGAGGAATATTTTTACTTGATGAAATAGACAACGGAAACCCCAACATATTAGCCGCTTTAAATAGCGCACTAGCTAACGAAAGTTGTTCTTTTCCTTGTGGAATGGTAGAAAAGCACCCTGATTTTATTTGCATAGCTGCAGCCAACACGATAGGAACGGGGGGGAACATTAAATACGTAGGAAGAAACCCCATTGATAAAGCAACACTAGACCGTTTTATTTTTATACACTTTGAAATTGATGAAAATATCGAAAAGAAGTTAAGTATTGAGAGTTTTTGTATTAAAGTACAGGAGTTAAGAAGAAAAGCAGAGTTAAAAGGGATGAATGTAATAATAAGCCCAAGAGCAAGCATAAACGGGAGTAAGTTAATAGAGGCAGGATTTACAGAAGCCCAAGCCCTAGAAATGACTATTTTTAACAAATGCACTCAGGAAGAAAAAAACCAATTAAAAAACTAAAAAAGCCATGCAATACAATTTTAAAAACATACACGAGTTAATAAAAGAAACTCACAAGCAAGCCCCGAAAGCAAAGGGGACAAAATCATCTTATAATAATTTTTTTACAAGTGATCATTATGATTCCGATTGGGTAGGAGGGATAACAAATATTAATGATTATACAGATTTTACAAATAAGGGTTATTTACCTGCTGTGGAAAGTTTGAATATAAGCGCCCAAACGAGCGAAGGAAGCAAACATTTGTTTTCATCTTCAGTTTGCGGACAGTTTGGAGATGTTGCCAAGTATTTAAACGGAGAGCCAGAATGTATGTTTGATTTTGAGCCGCAAGAGGTCAACAACTACTTAACAATAAATATCTCAGGAGTTACGCCAGGTTATATGCAAGCCAAAGACATACAGGCAAAGTGTAAAGCAGTTTTTAACGCTGTTAACGAATTGGAGTTAAAAAATACAAGATGTAAAATTTATTTAACGGTTTGCACCCTTGACAGAAAAAGCAGAAAAGATGATAAAAATGTTGATGTACAAATACTTGTTAAGGACTTTGAAGACAATTTTATACCCTCCTATCATGGTTTAATTTTAGGCCACCTAACAACAATAAGAGGTTTAATTTATAGCTTTATAAGCCTGCACAATAAAACAGCAAGTTTGGGAAGTTGCAGAGAAGCAGACAAACAAGAAGGAGTTAAGCTAGTAAGTTACCACAAGCACACACCCGAAGAAATAGTTAAAATAATAACTCAATAAGGGGAGTAAAGCTCCCCAATTTTTAACCCCTAAAAACAAACCTATGAAACCACAACAAGCAAGAGAAAAATTAGCTCAATACGGACTCCCCGCAATGAGCGACAATGAACTTTTAACCATTCTAAAATTTAAAGGCACAATTTCCGATTATTATTTTTCGGCTGAATTTAAAGCCGCTAAAGAACTAGTGAGAAGATATGAAAAGCCCGAAGCTAAGAAAATTACAAGCAGTAAAGATGCGGCAGAGATATTAAATTTTTTAGCCCACGAAACAGAGGAAAATTTTTATTGCATATTTCTAAACAGAGCCAACAAAGTAATAACAACGGAATTTATAAGCAAAGGAGATGCCACAGGAACAGTAGTAAATTTTAAACAAATAACACGCAGGGCGTTAGAACTAAAAGCGCAAGGGGTAATTTTGAGCCATAACCACCCATCAGGAAACCTACGCCCAAGCGATGCAGATGTTAAAATAACCAAGAAAATAAAAGATGCGTTAAACCTCTTTGATATTGTGTTATTTGACCACGTAATAATAAGTAATGAGGGGCACTTTTCATTTAATGATGAAGGAATGATTAATTAAACTAATACTAACAAACTAAAATAACAAGAAATGGAAGCAGCAATTAAAAACCTAAACAGAACACAAGAGCAAAGAGAATTTTTAATAAATCAAATATTGTACAGGGAGGGCAATGGGAAAAGTAACTCTCAATATGATGCACTGAAGAGAAGGTTGACCAATCAATCATTTGCCTATTTAGATAAAAAAGCGACAAAGTATATAGGAAATTGGAGGCTTCAATTTGGATATTAACTCAAAACTCTTAAAACCTATGAAAAAATCAATTTTAGCCCTATTATTATTCACTTTGATACTAGCAAGCTGCGAAGCTCCAAAAAAGTGTTCAGCCTATCCCCGAAGCCCTAAAAAAAATGTTTATTCACCCTCTCACAATTTGTAAACAATGATAATTCAAAACACAATCTACCCCGACATTAAAGACATCTATGATGATAACGGCAAATTTTTAGGCGAGATACAGAAATTCCCCACTAATTATGAAGTGATGCACGTTAACGGTATGAGAGCTTATTTTGGAACGTTTGAAGCAGCAGTTAAGATATTCAAAGAAGTGTGCAGACCTTGCCAACCCATCGACACTCAAATAACTATTAATTTTTAACCCCTTAAAACAAACAACTATGACACGCACATTAAACACAATTACAAATGTTGAAATCAAAGTGACCCCTAACAAGTCACAACGTACATTCACCATCCGCAAAGATGGTATTAAATTTCGCACATTGCAAATGAGTAAAGAAGAATTTGAAAGCGCTGACTATTGGACTGGGAATGACTGGGCGAACTTTCTAAAAACAAATGAGTATTACGCTATTAACTAACATTTTAAAAAAATTAGTTAACGGTTACAAGTCCGCCTAGAATAGTGAGGGAGGGGAGTTATTGCTCCCCTTGTAAACTAACTAACTAACAACAATGAAAACAATCGTAAAAAATTTAATCACTAAGGAAGAAACAATTTTTGTAAATGATTTATCACTTACTGAAAATATTGTAAACACAATTATTTGCAACAGCAACAGGACCGGAGACCTTTTAAACCCTAAACACCGAGAAGAAATAAAACAAAAGTATTCAATAGTTGAGAGAAAAAGCACCATCACAGGCAGAAGATTTGCCTATTGTCAAGTTAAAGACCTTCATGCAAAATATGATATTTAATTAACCCATAACAAAATCTAACCTATGAACACAGCACACACAAACGGAGAATGGCACGCCCACGATGGACAAATTTATCAAACTGAAACAGGCAGAACACTTGCTTTAATACCTTACTTTGATTCAAGCTTCGAGGAAGGCAAAGCCAATCAAAACCTGATAGCAGCAGCACCAGACCTGTTAAAGTCACTTGTTGAGGTATTAGAAGAACTAAACCAAGCCCGCAGAGCGCAGAACAAACTAACATTAAGCGAAGCCGAAAGAAACGCACAAGCAGCAATACAAAAAGCTATTAACCCATAAAACTTAACCCTATGACAACAGAAAAATTTTATCACTACATTGGCAAGGATCAAACCGAGTTTATAATGTCTCAACCCCTCAGTAAACTAGAGGAAATGAAAACAAAACTACTATACGAATTTAATCACGTTGAAATACCCCCTGTAATCTTTATTAGATACACTTTTGAACTTATGCTGATAAGAAACCTTATAAGAATAAATAAAACCCTTAAAATCAATTAAACCTATGAAAACAAAAAAATTAATCACCCTATCAACATTTGTATTTTTATTAACCTTTGCCCTTCCTTTATTGGTGGGCAAAGTACAACTTGACAATACAGTTAAAGTTTGCCAAAACTTAACTGAGCGCACCGATGCAGACATTGAAAACGTCTTAACTACTTTTGGATTTGATAATGAATTGCATCAAGAGCCAAACATTATAAACATCTGGGAAGTAGGAGTAACAACAATAGCACAAACATTTTAATAAAACAACCTATGAAAAACGCAAACGACAACTATAAACAATTTATTGGAGGAGGAGACCAATACAAGTTAAACTTTGGACACGCCTGTACAGAAGGAGTTTACGCCCTAGCAACTGATATGCAATGCTTTTGGATGCTTGATGTTATACTCAGCTATCAATTAAACCCTGATGTAAGAGCAGAGAGCTTCCAAACTTGGAAACTTGAAAGGATTGAGGGGGATGCCTTTAAAGTTACGGCTACCGATGGCAATGAAAACGTAATTGCCGAACAAGTAATACCATTTAGCGACTTTGAAGCAGATGAGCTGACCCTTTGGAATGTAAACCGAGTAATAATGTTACCTAACGAATATTAATATGAAAAAACTATTTATTGAGCGCACCAGCTACGATGCTAATGTTCAGCAGTCACCTGACTTTAAAAAGATAATTGTCTATGAGGACAATAAGGAATTATTTATAATCACAAAGTATAGGAGGGCGTTAACCCCTCCTAATGTGGACTATAGCGGACTTATTGTCCCTATTCACACAGTTGAACTATCTATGGAGATATACAAGAACTTTGATTTACATTTTAACTATCTAAACTTGCAACTATGAACGCACTAGAAATTCTAATCGCAGAGCAGAAGATAGGCAATCAAAAAATGAGTGAGGTAATGCCCTTCCTTGACATTATTGCCAAACAACAAAAGTTAAACATTAAACGCTTGTCGGACTTTAAAAAAGCACTCCGGTATTTACAAGTATCCATCATTCAAAACTAATCCTATGCAAACAACTTGGAAACATTATCACTACGGACTGCCAACGCAGAGAAAGAAACCTGTTAGCTACAATTTAGTTTATCCTAACGGAGTAACTGTTTTAACTCAAAAGCCATACCCTTATTGCCTTATGGTTAAAAAGAAAAGCCACCCATACGCAGAAATAACACCTAATTTTTAGAACTATGAAAGAAGAAATCATTTTAAAAGCAGTAAAACATTTTAACAGAACCAAAAGAATAAAGGACTTAAAGGAATTTAGGCAACTTGCAGGAGCTTTCATTTACACCTTTACTGACTTAACACTTGCAGAAACAACCCAATTCTTAAACCTTGCCAAAAACCCCACAACAACCTACCGAGATATTGAACAAGTAGCAAGCTCATTAAACTTTCATAATCAACTAATGAAAGACCTGATTAAAGAGGTAAGAGAAACACTTCAAGAAGATATATCACTTGAAGATATTAAAAACGCTTTCTACAATGGCAAAAAGAAAGAGTATAACAAAACGCTATACAGAGAGGAGATAATGAAGCTGATGAAAGTAAAAGACCAAAACGAGTTTAAGGATCAAGTTAGAAAGATAGAAACAATTTTTTCTAATCTGTAAATGTAAGCGCATAAAAAAAGTAAAGCCCTCTAGTTTAAGAGGGCTTTTTTTATTGGCCATAAAAGTAATAAGGACTATTGCCATAAGTCCTATCAATATCTTCCGAGCTCATAAGGTCATTGTTAAGCTTTATCTTCGGAGGACTATCTTTATCATAGGGAACAATGAAATCAATATTGTGCCACCTTAATAAGTTATTTGGTTGAATACAAAAATTGCCATCCTGCAGCTCAATAAAATGATAGCACTTTGAGTCCATATCTTGTGAGTAACCTACATTAATTTCATTCACATCTGTTTGGTAATCATCAATAGTGAAATGATATTTACCTGAGCGCCACTTTTTATCTCTGCAAAAAACATCAACTCTCTTATGCTGTAAAAAGGAAAAACAAGTAACTGCTATTGCTTTTGATTGACAATCCCAAGTTTGCAGTAGCTGCAGTCTCCTTTCTTCTTTGTCCGATAGTGTGTCGTAGTTTTCTGTATGAAAAAAAGCACTTATTGGC
>Ga0129333_10002412_pt1 | contig 17382 bp, 20 predicted proteins | sample CPB6_08_DNA_FD_94474 | JGI IMG/M metagenome (GOLD analysis project Ga0129333, IMG submission 94474) | Freshwater to marine salinity gradient microbial communities from Chesapeake Bay, USA - CPBay_Sum_0.6_0.8_DNA | ecosystem: Environmental > Aquatic > Marine > Coastal | place: USA: Chesapeake...
CGCGTCCTTCGCCCCCACCCTTGCGGCGATGATCGGGCTCGGCGTCGGCATCGACTACGGCCTGTTCATCCTCAACCGGTTCACGCAGGGGCTGCGGTCCGGGAGCACTCCGCGCGACGCCGCCCTGACAGCCGTCGGCACAGCGGGCAAGGCGGTCGCCTTCGCGGGCAGCACCGTCATCGTGGCCCTGCTGGGCATGTTCGTACTGCGGATCGAGTTCTTCAACGGGCTGGCGCTCGCCGCGGCACTGACGGTGCTGATGGTGATGCTCTCGGCACTGTGGATGCTGCCGGCACTCCTGTCACTGCTCGGTGCACGATCGCTGGGCCTGCGCCTTCCCTGGGCGCGTCACCCGCGTGCTTTCGACCCGACGAGGTCCCGCTGGAACGCCTACGGCCGGGTGCTGCAGAAGGCCCCCGTCGTGTGGGCGCTTCTCGCGCTCATCGTGATCGCCGTGCTGGCTTGGCCCGCCCGTTCGATGACGCTCGGCTTCCCCGATGACGGGTCGAATGCCCCCGGCAGCGTGTCCCGCGAGGGGTTCGACTTGATGGCCGCAGGATTCGGCGAGGGGGTCAACGGGCCGTTCTTCATCGCACTGGAGACCGACAAGCCGCGTGACATGGCCGCGCTCGCGGCCGCCGTGAAGGACCTTGAGCGCACCCCCGGCGTCGCCGAGACCATCCCGTCGTCGGGAATGCTGCCGCTCGTCAAGCACGACAAGGCGATCTTCGGGGGCAAGGACGACCGTGTCACCAGCATCATCGTCCACCCGAAGACCTCACCCACCGACGAGCGCACGACCGACCTGCTCACGACGATCCGCGACACCACGGCACCCAGGGTCGAGAAGGCGACCAAGGCACGCATCTACGTGGGCGGGACGCAGGCGGTCTCCGAGGACTTCACCACGGTGCTGCAGGCCGCGCTCCCGGTGTTCCTGCTGCTCGTGATCGGCCTGGGCTTCCTGGCGCTGATGCTGCTGTTCCACTCGCTGGTCATCCCGTTGACGGCGGCTATCACCAGCCTGCTGAGCTTCGCCGGTGCGCTCGGCGTCACTGTGGCGATCTTCCAGCTCGGCATCGCCGACTCGCTGCTGGGCGTGACGGGAACCGGGCCGATCCTGCCCTTCCTGCCGATCATGGTGTTCGCCATCCTGTTCGGCCTGTCGATGGACTACCAGGTGTTCCTCGTCTCGCGCATGCGCGAGGCCTGGCAGGCCAGTCCGGACAATCGCGAGGCGGTCCGCCTCGGACTCGCCGGATCCGGACGCGTCGTCGTCGTGGCTGCGACGATCATGACCAGCGTGTTCCTGTCCTTCGTGCCCACGCCGAACGACACCATCAAACTCTTCGGCGTGGCACTGGCGTCGGCCGTGCTCATCGACGCCTTCATCGTGCGGCTGGTGCTCGTGCCCTCGCTGATGAGCCTGCTCGGCCGGTCCAACTGGTGGATGCCCCGCTGGCTGTCACGGGTGCTGCCGACGATCCGCCTGGAGTAGCGGGCGGCGCAGGATCCCCGGCCTCGATCCGGGCTGCCCGCTACTCCTGCAGTTGGCGTCACAAGTGACTGTGCGGTGTGACGCGAACTGCAGGAGTCGCGGTGGCAGGCGGGATCAGCGGCGCGAGCGACGACTGCGGCGACTGTCGATGACGAGGGCCGTGATGAGGGCCACGACCCCCGTGGCGAGGACGAAGATCCATCCGCCGATGTCGCCGAAGCCGGTGATGTTCGGGGGATCGTCCGGGCACATCCCGAGCCCGCACTCGGGGATGACCGTCACCATGATGACGACGAGGTCGAGGGTGACCCAGGCGATGCAGGTGAGCGCCAGCACCCGCATCGCCCTTGTGTCGGACAGGACCCCGCGGTCCTCGACGGTGAAGGGCCGGTTCCAGATCAGGAGCACCGCGATGCCGACGATGGCGATCACGAAGGTGATGAAGGCCCAGGTGTAGAGGTGCCAGCCGAGAATGGCGGGTCCGTATCCCGTCCCCATCGGGTCGTTGATGTGCAGCAGGATCTGCCGGATGGACCCCGCGGAGCCTGCGACTGCGGCCAGGATGCTCACGGCGTAGTGCGCCGGTTTCATGCCCCACAGCAGGTTCATGATCGGCCCGACCGCAAGTCCGATCATGGCGGAGCGCTGGACGAGGCACAGGGGGCAGGGCTGCTCGCCGACGCCGACCTGCAGGTGGATGGATCCCGCGAGCACCCCGATGAGGGCGAACAGCGCGATGATGTTGATGAGTCGGGCGATCCGCGTCGCCTGCGCGTCGGTCATGTCGTCAGCCTCGCGCTAGAAGTTGAGCGGGATCGGGTCGGTCATGTGGGGCCGCAGCAGCACGACGGTCCAGATGATGGTGACGAGGGAGACGGGGATGACCCAGCGGCGGCGGACGAAGATCCCCACGAAGACGATGGTCCACAGGACGAACATCGACAGCATCATGCGAGCACAGTAGCCACGCTCGAGCCCGTGCGGGTGCGGCGCCGCGAAACGTTCGCCACGATGGGGGAGTGGGATCCCCAGCCGTGTCGCCACTCGCCGAGCTGATCGCCGCCGGAGGCGTGCTCGTCCTCAGCGGCGCCGGCATGTCCACCGACTCCGGCATCCCGGACTACCGCGGCCCCTCGGGTGCGTCACTGCGTCGTCACGCCCCGATGACCTACCGGGAGTTCACTTCCGAGCCGTCCGCCCGCCACCGCTACTGGGCGCGCAGTCACGCTGGCTGGCCGCTGATGCGACGGGCCGAGCCCAATGCGGGGCATCGCGCAGTGGCCCGCCTGCAGGACCGCGGCCTCGTCGACGCCGTCATCACCCAGAACGTCGACGGGCTGCACCAGCTGGCCGGGTCGGCCGGTGTCATCGACCTGCACGGGCGCCTCGATCGCGTTGCGTGCCTGGATTGCGCGACGGTGGTCCCGCGGGCCGCCGTCGAGGAGCGGCTGCTGGCGGCGAATACCGGCTGGTCCGCCACCGCAGGCGCCCACAACCCCGACGGCGACGTGGAGCTCACCGACGAGCAGGTCCAGCAGTTCCGGATGGTCGACTGCGAGCGCTGCGGAGGCCCGCTGAAGCCCGACGTCGTGTACTTCGGGGAGTCCGTCCCCCGTGATCGCGTGGCCGAGTCCTATGCACTCGTGCAGCGGGCACGGAGCGTGGTCGTGCTGGGCTCGTCGCTGCACGTCTACTCGGGGCGTCGCTTCGTGCAGGCGGCCGCGGACCGCGGCATCCCGATCGCGATCGTCAACCGCGGTGCGACCCGCGCGGAGCACCTCGCCAGTATCCGGCTCGACATGGGCATCGCCCAGGCGCTGGCAGCGTGCGACGGTGTGCCAGCATGACGGCCATGAGCATCCTGGACCTCTTCCGCGTCGACGACCGCGTCGCCGTCGTCACCGGCTCCGGCCGCGGCATCGGCCGGGGGATCGCGATCGCGCTTGCGGAGGCGGGCGCCGATGTCGTCGTCACGAGCCGACGCGCCGACGACGTGGCCGAGGTCGCCGAGCAGGTCCGCGCCCGCGGGCGTCGCGCCGTCGAGCTCCCCGGCGACCTGCGCGACCCGCAGGTACGCGTCGGGCTCGCCGAGGCGGCGGTCGCCGAGTTCGGGCATCTGGACATCTGGGTGAACAACGCCGGGGGCACCGACGACGCGCACGTCAAGCCGATGACGGAGGTCACCGACGACGAGCTGCGCGACATGCTCGAGCTGAACCTGATCGCTGCAGGTGCCTGCTCGCGCGAGGCGGCGCTGCGCATGCACTCCGGCGGTGCGATCGTGAACGTCTCGTCGGGTGCAGGCATGCGGGCGGCCCCGAACACGGCCGCGTACGCGGCGTCGAAGGCGGCGCTGCTCAACCTCACGCAGACGATGGCGGCCGAGCTGGCCCCGCGCGGCATCCGCGTGAACGCGATCTCCCCGGGCATGGTCCCGACCGATTCGTTCCACCGGGTGCTGCAGTTCACCGAGGCCGATCACGCAGCCCTGATCCGCACCGTCCCGCTCGGCCGCCTCGGGACGCCTGAGGACATGGCCGCTGCGGTGCTGTACTTCGCCTCGCCGGCGTCCGGCTGGGTGACCGGCCAGAACCTGCTCATCGGCGGTGGCCGTGACGGCGGCAAGTCCGTCGAGCATCGCTGACGCAGCCCGCCGGGATGCGATCCAATTCCTGCAGTTGGCGTCACAATCCACGCGCTGGTGTGACGCGAAGTGCAGGAGTAGCGCCGGATCGTCCGTCGGCGCGGGCGTCAGCGGTAGAGCTGGTCCAGCACCTGGACGACGCCCTCGCCGGGCTCCGCGCCGGTCACGTGGTCCGCGAGGTCGCGGATCGCCGGGCGCGCCGATCCCATCGCCACGGCGTACCCGGCCCACTGGAGCATCTCCGCGTCGTTCATCGAGTCGCCGATCGCGAGCACGTCGGAGCTGTCGATCCCCAGTCGTGCGCACAGCTCGGCAAGGCCGGTCGCCTTGTTGACGCCGAGGATGCCGAGGTCCAGCCAGGCGACGTCCGTCACGCCGAAGCTCAACGAGTACTCGGCATAGTGCCGCGCCACTGATCCGAGGCCCTCGGCGACGTGGCCTTCGCTTCGCACGATGACCCGGACCACAGGGTCGGCGCCGAGCTCCTGCCAGCTGACCTCGCGGATGTCAAAGGAGACGCCCCGGTCGACGAAGTGCCGGGAGGTCAGGAAGACGCCGTCTGTCCTCTCGACGGCGATCGTTGCATCCGGCAGGCGGGCCGCGAGGTCGTCGAGCAGCGTCGAGGCCTCGAAGGTGAGTGCATGAACGACCTCCTCCGGGTCGATCCGCACGAGCATTGCCCCGTTGCTGACGATCGCGTACTCGTGCATGCCAGCCTCGCGGGCCACGAAGCCCGTCGTCGACAGCGAGCGGCCCGTCGCCGCGACGACGTGCGCGCCTGCGTCAGTCACGCGCTGCACGGCCTCGGCGACTCCCGCCGCAATCCCCGCACTCTGGTGCACGAGGGTGCCGTCGAGATCGACCGCGACCAGTCGAGGGGTTCGCCCCCACAGGCCGTCGACGCGTGAGGTCATACGCGGGCCATGGCGGCAGCGTGCGCACCCGCGCGCCGGCCGAACAGCGACCCGCCGGCCAGGCTCATGCCGCTGGCATACTCGTCGCCGTCCTGGGCCAGGTGGCTGGTGCAGGCGCCGGCCGCGTACAGGCCGGGCACGGCCGTGCCGTCCTCGCGCAGGGCCCGCCCGTCGGCGTCCGTGGCCAGGCCGCCCAGCGACATCCAGTGGTAGTCCGACCTGGGGATGGAGATCTCGAACACCGCGTACGGGGGCTGCAGCTGCTTGAGCCAGTCGGCGTGCTTGTGGAACTCGGCGTCGGCGCCATCGGCGATGTTCCCGTTGTACTCCGCGAGGGTCTGCGCGAGCGCCCCGTCGGGCATCCCGAGCGCAGCTTCCATCTCCGACACGGTCTCGAACGCGTCGATGAACGTGTGGGAGCCGTGCTTGGGGTAGCCGAAGATCTCCTCGTCCAGGATGAGGAAGGCCTTCGCGTCAGGCTGTCGAGCGATGTGGTGGGCCATGCGCCCGTGGTAGACGTCCTCGGCCACGAACCTGCGGCCCTGCGCGTTCACGACGATGCCCTTGATCAGGTCCTCGGGCGGGTAGATCGATGCCGTGGCCACCAGGCCGTGCATACCGCGCTCGGCGACGCCGACCGTGCGGCCAAGCATGAGCCCGGCACCGTCATTCGTCGGCTCACCCAGTGGCTTGCCGTAGGCCGAGAACAGCGGCATGTTCACGGAGGTCACGTCATCGTTGAGGTTGAAGCTGCCGGCAGCGAGGACCACGCCGCTGCGCGCCTGAACGTACGAGTCGACTCCGTCCTTGCGCACCTTGACGCCGACTACGCGACCACCGTTGTCCTGCACGAGGGCGATCACATTGGCCTCGCAGACGACGGGAATCTGCTCCTGCGCCACCCGCCCGAGGATGGCGGTCATCGCGACATGGCCGCCACTGATGTCGCCGTCGCCCGACACCTGATGCCCGCGCGCGGCGGGACGCGCCTGCTCGCGGAACGGCCACACCTTCTCGTTGCCGGTCGAGAGCAGCCCCTCTCCGGTGCGCGTGTACACGGCCTTCTGGCGGTACGCCTCGCGCGCGAACGGCACCCCGAGCTCCTCGAGCCAGTCGAACTGCTCGACGCTGCCCTCGCAGAAGACGCGGAGCTTGTCGTCCTCGTCGGTCGTCGTGACGGCGCGCAGGAACCGGTACATCTCTTCGGGCGAGTCCTCGTACCCGCACGCCTGCTGCACTGCGGTGCCGCCGCCGAGGTAGAACTGCCCCTGCGACAGCGCGCTGGCGCCGCCGCCCGCACTGGCCCGCTCCAGCACGAGGACCTCGGCCCCGGCGCGCAGGGCCTCGAGGGCGGCACTGGCCCCGGCGATGCCGAGGCCGATGATCACGACGTCCGCGGTGCGGCTCCACTCGGCGACGTCGTCGGCCGACACGGGCCCCTCGATGATCGGCACGACCGCCCCCTCGTTGGATGTGTGGACGTCATAGTAGAGGGCGTCCAAGCACCGGTGGGGCGGGTGCCGCGATCAGGTGATCGACGCGTCGTAGATGCTCTGGATCGTGGCGTCGAGGGTGGCGTTGAACTGCTCTTCGGACTGCTGGGCCGAGAGCCCCTCGGTCAGTGCCCGCGAGAACGACGCGATCACACCGTGGTTGGCGCGCAGCAGCGCGTCCGCCTCCTGCCGGGAGTAACCCCCCGACAGCGCGACGACGCGGAGCACCCGGGGATGGGCGACGAGATCGGCGTAGAAGTCCGCAGTGCTCGGCAGCGTGAGTTTGAGCATCACCTGCCGGCCCTCCGGGATCGACTCGAGGTGCTGCAGCAGTGACGCCTTGAGGAGGTCCTCGGCCTGCTGCTTCTGCGGGCTGTGGATGTCGACCTCGGGCTCGATGATCGGGACGAGGCCTGCCTGCAGGATGCGACGGCCGACCTCGAACTGCTGGTCGAGGACAGCCTCCACGCCGGCGGCGTCGGCCAGGGCGATCACCGAGCGCATCTTGGTGCCGAAGACCCCGTGCTCGAGGGCCCGCTCGAGCAGTGCATCGAGGTCCGGCATCGGCTTCATCACCTGCGCACCGTCGACCGGCTCCGCAAGCCCCTTGTCGACCTTGAGGAACGGGACGATCTGCTTGCGGGTCCACAGGTACTCGGCGGACCCCATGCCCTCGACCTGGCGCTCCATCGTCATCTCGAACAGGATCGCGCCCAAGATGCGATCACCCGTGAAGGCCGGGCTCGTCATGATCCGGGTGCGCATCTGGTGGATGAGGTCGAACATCTCCGACTCCGAGGAGTACGCGGACTCCTCGATGCCGTACAGCCGCAGGGCCTTGGGCGTGCTGCCGCCGCTCTGGTCGAGGGCCGCGACGAAGCCGAGGCCGTCACGCATGCGCTGGTTCATCTGGGTGTTCATGGTGATCCCTCCGCTGGCACCCGCTCCGACGGGTGCGGGCGTTGCATCACGCTAGCGCGCGTGGCCGCGCTGAGGCATCCCCACAGGCGCACTACTGTGACGGCATGACCGAGCAGCCGCCGCAGCCGCAGCCGACCCCCGACCTGACCACGGTCGTGGGCTACGCGGAAGCGGCCCCACCCCCGCCGGCCGCGCCGGCAGGGCTGGCATCGCTGCGCAGCTCGGTCTCCGTCGTGCGGGCCCTCGTCATCGCGTCGCTGGCCCTGCTGCTGGTCCTCGCGCTCGGCTTCGTCCTCGGCATCGCGTCGGTCCGTACGCAGGTCGCCGACCTCTCGGCCCAGGTCTCCGCGCTGGCCGCGGCCCAGGAGCAGGCCGTTGCCGCGGCAGTCCAGCAGCAGGCCGCGGCTGGCCAGCAGCCCGCCGAACAGCCCGCGGCCGAGCCAGAGCGACCCACGATCCAGAGCACGGCGCCGACCCTGCCGGAGGGGACGGTCCTGCCGGGCGGGGCGGACCAGGCCGGGGCGATCCTCATCGGGAGCCCGAACGCCGCCAACGTCGTCGAGGTCTACGTCGACTACCAGTGCCCCTACTGCCAGCGGTGGGAGGCCGATATCGGGGCCGCCCTGGCGGCCCGGGCACTCGACCCGGCCGCGGACCTGCTCGTCAAGCAGTACAACCTCGCCTTCCTGGGCGAGACGAGCCCGACGCTGGACCCGCCCGGCGCCTCGGCGCGCGCGGCGAGCGCGGCCGCGTGCGTCCTGGAGGGGGAGGGTGCCGAGGTCTTCGTCGCCTTCAACACCCGTGTGTTCGCGAGCGCGGACCCTGCCGAGCCGGCGTCCCAGTTCGCGACCCCGGTGATGGCTGAGCTCGCCCGCGCCGTCGGCGCGGCAGATGCCACCGTCGCGTGCATCGAGGAGGAGCGCCACGTGCCCTTCGTGGCGATCTCGACGCAGGCGGGCTTCAGTCGCGGGGTCGGCGGCACCCCTACCGTCCTGCTGAACGGTGAGGCCGTCGACAACGCCTTCGAGGACCCGCGGCTGCTGGACCTGCTGCGCGGATGACCGGCCCCTACGCGACGGTCGTCATCGTCGCCTCGCTCCTCCTGGCCCTGTGGTGCGGAGTGCTCCTCATCGCCAACCGGCCACCGAACCGACCACTGTGGGTCGGGCTGGGCCTGCTCGAGGCGCTCCTCATCGGGTTCCTCGGCTGGGGCCTGGCATCGATGCTCGCGCGGACCACCGACTTCGCGCGCCTGGAGTTCGCGCTCTACCTGCTCGGCGTCGCGGCGATCGTCCCGCTGGCCGGGTGGTGGATCCGGGCGGAGAAGTCGCGGGCCGCAGCGGCCGTGCTGCTCGTCGTGCTGCTCGTCGTGCCCGTGATGGTCGTCCGGGTCCAGCAGGTGTGGGCCAGTGTCTGAGCGGAAGGTCAACGCCGGCTTCGGCCGCGTCCTCATCGTCATCTACGCCGTCTTCGCGCTCGCCGCGTCCGCCCGGTCGTTCAGCCAAATCGTGACGCGCTTCGACGAGGCGCCGGTCGCGTATCTGCTCTCCGCGCTGGCGGCCCTCATCTACATCGTCGCGACGATCGCGCTCGCACGCGGCGACCGGACGTCGCGGACCGTCGCCACGGTGGCGATCGGCATCGAGCTCGGAGGGGTCCTGACGGTCGGGGTGGCCAGCCTCCTCGCGCCGGAGGCCTTCCCGTCGGCGTCGGTGTGGTCGGGCTTCGGCAGCGGCTACCTCTTCATCCCGCTCGTCCTGCCCATCGTCGGCCTGTGGTGGCTGCATCGAACGAGGCCGATGCCCGGTTCCTGACCGGACAACGACCGCCGCGTCCCGGCGGCACCCCCCTCAGGCGGCGGATACTTGAAGCAGCCCAGAGGGGGTGGGGACATGAGTTGGTACTGGTGGGTACTGATCACCCTTGTGGCCTTCGGCCTCGGGATGGCGAGCATCCGCTACTTCCAGCGGACGCATCCGCCCGACCGACGTGTCGGAGAGCGCCGGAGGTCCGACCGGCGCGGGGGAGCGCATGCCCTGCCGCCCGGAGTCGTGGACCGTCGCCGTGGCGACCGCCGGAGCGGGATCGAGCGGCGCAAGGGCAAGCCGCTGTGGCAGTTGACCACGGTCGTGGTGTCCGTCGCGTTCCTGTCGATCATCGGGGTCGTGGCGTACGCCGAGTCGCAGGTGGCCTCGATCTTCGCGGAGAGCTATCCGGAGCTGATCAACAGCGGGTGGGCCGACTGCGAGACGCCCATCACGTGGAGCATGGACACCAGCCGGATCAGCGCTGCCGACGCGCGCATCGCGCAGGCGCAGTTGACCAAGGACTTCGCGAAGTGGGGAAGCGTCTCGGGCCTTGACTTCCGGAACGTCGGCGAGGTCCCCGTGGTGTACGACGACACGAACTACGTCGTGACGAGCAATGTCCATCCCAGCGAGCGTCACGTCTACATCGCATTCCTGCGCGATGCCGAGTCCACGCTGCTGGACAAGCGGACCGTCGGCTTCGCGTCGCCGACGAAGGTCTGGAAGGACTCCAAGCAGATCACCGAGGGCAGCATCGTGATGAGCATCGAGTACGTGAAGAAGGCGTCGGCCGAGGAGCGCAGCGCGGTCTACCTGCACGAACTCGGCCACGTCCTCGGCCTCGGCCACGGGACCAGCGAGGAGAACGTCATGTACTACCTCGTCGACGAGAACAACACCCTCAGCCCAGGGGACATCGAGGGGATCCGCGCCCTGATCAAGGCGTGCAAGACGGCGCAGTAGCGGCGGGCCGCCGGGACTTCACCTGCCCGGCGGTCAGTCCAGGTCGCGCTCGGAGTCCTTGACCGAGGTGTTGAAGAACTTCACGCCGAGCGCGATGGCACCGATGACGAGCAGGGCCACGATGGCGATGGTGATCAGGGTGCGCATGCGGGCTCCTCGACATCCGGATGACGACGTCGGGACCCTCGGCCCCGACGCGGTGCAGGCTAGCGGATCGGCTGCCTCACGGGTTGGCGGCGAGGCCTCCGTCGACGACGAGCGTCTGTCCCGTCATGAAGGACGACATGTCGCTGGCGAGGAAGAGCGCGGCCTGCGCGATCTCCTCCGGTCGCCCCCATCGCGCCATCGGCACGCGGCCGATGAGGGCGTCCTGCAGCCCCTCGTCGCCGCGCGCGAACTCGGTGAGGTCGGTGGCGATCCAGCCCGGGACCAGCGCGTTCGCGCGGACCGGCTGCGTCCCCAGCTCGACGGCGAGGGTCTGCGTGGCGGACACGAGCGCGGCCTTGGCCGCCCCGTAGGCCCCCAGGAGCGGTGCCGCCCGCAGTGCCGTCACGGACGACACGTTGACGATCGAGCCGTGACCGCCGGCGACCAGTGAGGGTAGGGCCGCCTGGATGAGGCGCATCCCGGACTCGAGGTTGAACAGCATGGCCTTCGACCATGCCGAGGGGCGCAGGTCGGCAACGGCGGACATGAACGAGTTCCCGCCGGCGTTGTTGACGATGATGTCGAGGCCGGAGTACGCGCCGATGGCCGCATCGACGAGCGCACCCGCCGTGTCCTCCGCGGTGATGTCGGACGGCACGGCGATGGCCGAGCCACCGGCGGACTTGATGGCAGCGACCACCACGTCGAGGTCGGCGGCCGTGCGGGCGGTCAGGACGACCCCGGCGCCCTCTGTGGCGAACAGCTCGGCGATCGCTCGGCCGATGCCGCGGGAGGCGCCGGTGACGATGGCCGCGCGTCCGGCGAGGAGTCCGGTCATGCCGATTCCTTCCCTCGGGGCAGCGCTCCTTCGGCGCCGTCGACCCGCGCGCGACTGTAGCGAGTGACGGGCGCGACGTACGCTGGTCTCCCCGACCAGGAGGGCTGTGATGCCGACCGAATCCAGCGACGATCCCCTCGCCGACCTCGACAGCGTCGTCCTCGACGAGGACTTCGTGGCCGGGGGCGTGCGGGAGGCCCCCGCGGAGGACCGGATCGCGCAGGCGCGGCGCATCGCGGCGGCGAACAACCGGCTTCGGGCTGAGGGAGAGATCGCCGACGGCACCGGCAAGCCGCGGTTCCAGCGGGTGCGCCGGTCGGCACCGTGGATCGCGATCGGCGCGGTGGTCGCCGTGGGGATCGTGGTCGTCGCGCTCATCGCCCGGTAGGGGGCGACTCGTCCCCCGCTGAGGGGACAACACGCCGAAATCCCCGGCTTTTTCCGTGGCCTATGTCACAGGAAGGTCACGGGGGGATGGCTTCCGGCTGTTGGCAACGTCACGCCGCATTGCGGGATGAAAACGGACAAAACCCCCTTCGGTCGCGCACCGGGCCGGGAGCGGCTGTCACCCGGACCGCCTAACGTCGAAGCCCGGCGGAGCGAACCGGGGGGCTCGTTCCGCGCGGCAGGGATCGGTCCGCGAGGGCCGACAGCCCTGGCGATGCCCCCGCGGACACCGCCGCGGGGAGCCACGTGCCCACCCGGGTCAGGGCGTGCGACTCGCGCTGGCCGGGTGCGTGGCTGGAGAGCACGGTCGGGGCGGACAGGAGTCCCCGGTCGGGCGAGGACCTGCATCGCACCACCGCACCGGCCCGTGGGCCGGTGCCGACGTACGAGGATGCATGCACGCTCGCTCATGGGTCACCGGCGCGGCCGCCACCGGCGCCGCCGCCCTTGCCATCGCCACTTTCACCACCCTGCTTGTCGCCCCACCCGCGAGTTCCGATGTCCGCGCCAGCGTCCCGCTGTCCGATGCGCCACCTATCGACCTCTCGGCCGCGGACCTCGTGCCCGCCGATCCGGATGCGGGCCAGCCGATCCCTGATGCGACCCTCCCCGGGGCCGTGCTCCCTGGGGCCGCGCTCCCGGATGCACTGCTGCCTGACGCGACCGCTCCCGGCACGGCGGCCCCCACGGTGATCGAGTCCCGGGTCAGCGCGGCGGCACGCGAGGTGGCCGCCAAGCGGGCCGCGCGGGCGTCGCGCCAGCAGGCCTTCGCCGTGTTCACGCTGGAGTCCGCGCCTGCCACCGACATGCGCGGCATCGAGGGGAGCCTGTACCGCGGTCGGTTCTTCAGCGAGCGCAGCGAGGACAAGCGCCTGTGCATCGTCAAGCGCGAGAGCGAGGGCTTCTACGACGTCGTCAACCCGGGCGGCTCCTACTTCGGCGCCTACCAGGTGTCCCGGGCCTTGGCCCGCGGAGTCACCTACATGATGGCCGACGAGCACAAGGACCTCATGGGTGAGGGGCGGGCCAAGCAGGTGCTCGCGTCGCTGCGCGAGTCGCCGATGAACACGTGGAGCCGCTACTGGCAGGACGCCGCCTTCCACACCATCATGAACTGGGAGGGCGAGCTGTCGGGTGCCTCCCACTGGGCCGGGGGCCGCTGGCACTGCTGACCGCGGCGTTCAGTTTCCTGGGGATTGCGACGACGCCCTCGATCGCAGCCGACTCTTGCCGGGGTTCTCGCTGAAGACCCGCCCGATCACGATCAGGCCCAGGGCCAGCCACGGTGCCAGGTCGGGCAGGAACTCGCTGACCACGCCGATGAACGCGAGGTAGAGGGTGAAGACGGGTCCGCGCAGGCGTGCCCGACGGCGCTGCGCGAGCCAGCCGCGCGCGGCCGCACCGGGCTCCAGCAGCTCCGGGTGCCGGGAGGCGTGGAACGCGATGGCGGCGCCGAAGCCGCTGATGGCGGCGAGGTTGAGCCAGTAGATCAGGCCCACGCCGACGCTGCCGTTGTTGAACTCGCTGCCGGCCTCGCCGTACATCGCCGTGGGCCATGGCAGGAAGGCGATGGAGAGCATCCAGCCGATGTTCAGCCACAGGATCGTCGAGTCGTACGTCTGCATGACGTTGAAGATCCGGTTGTGGACCACCCACATGATGACGACCAGCAGGAAGCTGAGCAGGAAGCTGTAGATCTGCGCGCCGTTCGCGCTGAGGAGCGTCCAGATCGTCTCGTCGCCCGTCGGTCCGGGGATCTCGATCAGCGGAAGCAACTCGAGGGTGAGGGCGATCGCCACGACGGCGTCGGTGAAGTTGACGAGCCGGTCGAAGGCGCGCCGGGCCTCGGCCGTCACTCCTCCGGCTTCAGCCTCGCCCTCATGCTCGTGGTCCATGGCGGGAGCCTAGGTCAATGACGGGCTCGGGCGAGGTGCGCTCGGCACTCGCGTTTCGCAATTCGGGTGAACAGGTCGGTCGCCGGTGAGCGGGTCGCGCCTCGACGGGTGCCGAGCATGATGGTGCGCGGCTCCAGCGCCGGGTCGAGGGACTTGATGACGATGCCGGGATCGGTGGGGTCCGTGGCGAGCAGCGGCATGATCGCGGGCCCCACGCCCGCACGCACCATGCCCTGCTGGGCGCCGTTGTCATAGGAGCGGAAGGCGTAGCGGGGGCGCAGGCCGAGCGCGCGCAGACCGGCGTTGATGGTGCCCGCCCCGTACTGCGGCTCATGCTCTCCGACCATCGGAACGTCGGCAAGGGCGGAGGTGGGAAAGGTGCGTCCCGGATGTGCGCGCGCGAGTTCGCCGTCGGCCGGCAGGAGAAGGACGAACGGGTCGGTGCCGAGCAGGGTCAGGTCGAGGTCGTCGTGCTCGAAGGGCCCGGCGAGGAAGGTCACGTCGATCGTGCCGGCGAGGAGCTCGTCGACGAGGTCCTCGTTGCGGTCGTGCTCGATCAGCGCGATGGACAGGTCTGGCGCCTGCTCGCGCAGCGTGCGCACGACGTCGGGGAGCAGTTGCACGGACACGCTCTGGTAGGTGCCGATGGTGACGCGTCCGGCGGTCCCGCTGGACAGGTCGTCCAGTTCGGCCGCGGCGAGGTCGAGCAGCGACATCACCTCGGTGGCCCGGGCGAGCAGGAGGCGGCCCGCGGGCGTGAGGGTGACGGGCCTGGGTCCGCCCGGTCGGTCGAACACGCGCTGCCCGATCGCCCGCTCGAGGCCGGCGATCTGCTGGCTGATCGCGGCCTGCGACATCCGCAGGGCATCCGCGGCGCCGCCGAAGGATCCCTCCTCCGCGACGGCGATGAGCGCGCGCAGGTGGCGCAGGTCGACTTTCTCCAGGGTGGGGCGCCGGACGTGATCCATGGCAAAAGCATAATGAAAAACGATCGATACGATATGAAATGATCATTTGTGTTTATGCTTCGGCCCACCTACCGTGAGTCGGGCAGGGCGCAGGGCCCCGCGCAGGCGAGCCCGAGGGGGTCGAGATGGACACGAAGAGCACTCAGGTCGAGCGGGTCATCCAGCTGGGCGAGGTCATCGCCCGTCACGGCATCCGCGCTGCGGGGGTCGAGCTCCTGCTGCTGGCGCACGACGCCCGGGATGCCGGGGTCAGCCCGGTGCTGATCGACGTGATGGTCGACGAGGACGCGCCGGACGTGGCCCGGGCGCGTGCCTTCGTGCTCGTGGGCCTGCGGATGTCGATGCTCGGTGCGCTCGACTCCCCGATCACGCCGCAGGTGGAGCAGTCGTCCCGCGTGCTGTCAGCTCGCTGACGACGACATCGCGCTGCGTCCGCGACAGCGGCGACTCGATCCGCTCGAAGAGCCGCTGGGCGGCGAGCTGACCCATCCGCGTGAGCGGCTGCGCCATCGTGGTCAGCCGCAGCGAGCCGAGGGCGGCAAGGGACATCCCGTCGAAGCCCACGAGTGAGATGTCCGCCGGGGCGGACCGCCCCGTGTCATGCAGGGCCCCCAGCGCGCCGAGGGCCGACAGGTCATTGGCGGCGAAGACGGCGGTCGCCTGCGGTGCGCGCTCCAGCAGTCGCAGCATTGCGGCCCGGCCGCCGGCCTCCGTGAACGAGCCCGGCTCCACGAGCACGTCGGCACCGAGCCCGGCAGCGGTCATGGCCTCCTCGTAGCCCGCCTGCCGATCGCGGGCGATCGGGCTGTCGCCACCGCTGACATGCGCGATCCGCGAGTGGCCCAGGCCGATCAGGTGCTCGGTCGCAGCACGACCACCCGCGCGGTCGTCGGTGCAGATGGTCGAGATGCCCGGCCCGGTGATGTCGTGCCTGAGCACGATGACGACGGGGCGCTCGCGCGCGACACGTCGTGCAACCTCCGGATCGAGCCGATGCGAGATCAGGATGAGTCCCTCGACCTGGAACTCCAGCAGGCCGGCGAGCTCGGACTCCTCACGCTCGGGATCCCCGTGGCCGGTGACGAGCATGGTGCGGTAGCCGCGCTGGCGCGTGATCTCCTGCACGCCGTCGAGCACCTCGGCGAACACCGGGTTGTGCAGGTCGTGCAGGAGCACGCCGATGGTGCGACTCCGGCGGTCGGCGAGGTTGCGTGCCGCCGCATTCGGCCGGTACCCGAGCTCGGCGGCGGCGGCCAGGATCGCCGCCCGGCTCTCCTCGCTCACCTTGTCCGACCCGCGGAGCGCCAGCGAGACCAGCGACTTCGAGACCCCGGCACGCGCGGCGACGTCGTTGATGGTCGGACGCCGGTCCGTCACGACTCCTCCTGCCCGCCGCGCATCCCTTGCGCCCGCCGACGGCAGTGTGCCACGATTCATTGGAACGTTCCAAGACGTCTGCTGCAGTCGTCTCATCCCACCGTCAGGACCTCGGAAGGAGTGCCGGTGACCCCCTTCGTCGATCGCATCGCCTCGGCCCCGATCTCGTGGGGGATCTGCGAGGTGCCCGGCTGGGGCGCCATGCTGCCCACCCCCCGGGTCCTCGCGGAGATGTCCGGCCTCGGCATGACCGTCACCGAGCTCGGCGCCCCTGGCTTCCTGCCGGACGACGCGGTCGGCGTGCGCGATGAGCTCGCGCAGTACGGCATGTCGCTCGTGGGCGGGTTCACGCCGCTCGTCGTGCACGATGCCGCTCAGGAGCAGGCCACGATCGCCGAGGCACGCCGCGTGGCCACCCTCTTCCAGCAGGCAGGGGCGAGCCTGATCATCAGCAGCCCGGTCGCCACGTGGGACTGGGCCCAGCCCCACCCGGCCACCGCCGAGGAGCTGGCCACGATGGCCCGCATGTTCCGCATCGTCGACGAGATCTGCGAGGAGCACGGCCTGCGGCAGGTGCTGCACTCGCACGTGCAGACGATGGTCGAGACCGACGAAGACGTGCAGCGCGTGCTCGACACGTGCGACGTGAACTGGTGCCTCGACACCGGGCACCTCGCAATCGGTGGCACCGACCCGGTGGCCTTCGCCAAGGAGGCCTTCGACCGCGTCGGGCACGTGCACCTCAAGGACGTCGACCTGTCCAAGGTGGGTCCGCTGGTGCGTCGCGAGCGCTCGATCATGCAGTCGGTGCAGGACGGGCTGTTCACGCCGCTCGGCCAGGGTGATGTCGACATCGCCGGAGTGGTCGAGGCCCTCGAGAGCCGGGGCTACGACGGCCTGTACATCATCGAGCAGGACACCGCGCTGACCGACGGCCTCCCGGCAGAGGGCGAGGGACCCCTCGTCGAAGTGACCACGTCGCTGGACTACCTGACGCAGACCGTCGCGCCCAGGCTGGCGGGCGCGTGACGGCGGTGGAGTACGGGTCCGGACGCCGCCTGGCGGGCGACGCCACCGCACGCCGTCTCGCCGAGGCCCTGGACGACCCCGTCGACCTCGTCGACTATCCCCATGCTGCCGAGGTGGTCTCCGAGGTCCTTGTCTACGACGCCCGCGACTGGGCGGGCATCGACGGGGCCGACCGCTGGGGCCTGCGTGCCGAGCTGGCGCAGGCACTGGCGGGGGGCCCCGGCGTCGTGCTGCTGCGCGGGGCGTTCCCGGACCCGTTGGTGGTCGATGCCGTGACGGAGGTGTTCTGGCGCATCATCGCCGAGGAGCGTGCCGCGGGCACGGATGTGGGCGACCACTTCGGCAAGCCGGGGGCGAACTCGCGGATCTGGAATGCCCAGGAGAAGCTGGCGCGTCGGGCACCGGGTGCATTCGCCGACTACTTCGCCAATGATCCGATC
>Ga0129333_10002413_pt1 | contig 17380 bp, 23 predicted proteins | sample CPB6_08_DNA_FD_94474 | JGI IMG/M metagenome (GOLD analysis project Ga0129333, IMG submission 94474) | Freshwater to marine salinity gradient microbial communities from Chesapeake Bay, USA - CPBay_Sum_0.6_0.8_DNA | ecosystem: Environmental > Aquatic > Marine > Coastal | place: USA: Chesapeake...
ATCATTCTCACGATCGTGCCGACTTCAAACGAGCGTTGAGTTCGGCTTTGATCGCCTTGCCTTGGGTGCCATAAAACTTCAGGTTGCTCATCGCATAAGCAACGACACTGCTTCCGCTGTCCTCAAAGTACCGATCGTTGATGCTCGTCAACGCCCCCATTGCACTGACATACGGGCGAGCGGACTCAGGGATTTTCTTGCCAGCGTTGCGATACATCCGTCCGATCTCGGTTGTCATATCACCAAGATCCATTTCCTTCAACTGCGTTTTGTACTCGGGCGTCGCATACTTCGGATCGTCTACGCCAGTTCCATCCGACTTCGGCTTTGCGGAACCACTGGCAGGAGCAGGAGCAGGTGCGGAAGCAGGAGCCGAAGCCGAAGCCGAAGCACCCATCGCTCCACCAGCACGGGCTTTCGCCTCAGCATCAGCCTTTGCTTGCGTCAAACCACCCGAATTGGAACCCCTCCATCGCATATTGGCTGCGTAACGACCAGCCTCCGAACGAGAACCAAACTTCGCCTTCTCCAGCACCGTTTGGCTGGTTCGGGAAGCCTTCTCCACCGATCCAGCAAGCAACACATCCGCCTTCACCTGTTCCCACTCGTCGGGGGTGCAAAAGCGAAGAGCCTCAGGCTCCAAGAAACTCAACACGTCAGCAAGATTCTGGTTCATGGTCGCATAATAGCGACAATCACTCAACCTCGGTTGTGTCATCTTCGGAGGCTGGCTCACCAAGTTCTCCGCATACTGGACAATGACGATTCGCCCCTAAATCCAGCCCACAATCGGGGCAGTACCACTCACGCAAGATCGGTCACCTCGGTAACCATCCCTTTAGGGATCACGATCACCCCACAACAACTTTCGCCATGTTCGTCATAGGTATGTGCAATCGCATAACACCAATCGGTTTCTTGCACGATGAACCCGACGCTGACCATCGGGCGAGTCTCCAACGGCTCTAGCGGAAGATCCATCCATTCGTCAGGCAGGCTGAAAGCGTCATCCCAGTTGATCTTGACCAGTCGCATATCGCTTTCCTCGCCACACGGCTGAACCGCCAATGATTTGAACGACCTCAATGCTGTAAAAGCCATCCTCCCCCTCCTCAACGACTGCCATACCCTGTTGCCATGCCTCCCATCTGACCAGCGGTACGCCCTTGTCGTCAACGCTACTACGGGTGGATGGAACCGCTCCGTCAATCCGACAGAGACAACCCGGTGATAGTGCGACCACGGTTTCGGGTTGACCAGCGTATTCGTAGGTCATGCAATGGTGGGCAAGGCGGTGGATATGCCCCTGAATGAAGGATTGACGCTCCTCCTTGGCAACTTTGGCGATATCCAATTTCTCGCCATGAATCGCATAAAGGGGGGTTTGCCCTGCTCCTCCTGAGGCGATCTGGATTCTTCCTGCTGGATATCCGGGGACGTATTCCACCCCGAGTTCCTCTAATCGCATCAGGAAGGACATGGAGAGGACGGGCATCTCTTCGGGGCTTTCAGCACGACGCAAACGCAACGCCGCCATAGCATTCTTGGCGATGGATTTGCCGAGCCGATCATCGTGGTTACCAGCGAGTAACTTGATTTCGGCTTCGGGGGCTATCGCTCGTTGTTGCGCCAGAAACCGATGACCCCGATCAATCGCTGGCTGAGTCGTCAAAACAAACTCGGGTAACACCAAAAACTTAGACGACCATTCGGGCAGGTCAATGAAATCGCCGAGGTTGATAATCGCATCGGGGCGAGCATCTCGGGCAATTTGAAGCGCAAGATTCATAGCGACCTCATCGTGCATCGGGATCAACTCGCCCGAATCCAGACGTCGGAACCCGATCTGGGGATCAGGCAAGATTACGGTCGTCTTTGCGCTTTTGGCAGTCGCATTCCGTTTGACAGGCTTGACGATTGTTGGGGCTGCCTGCCGAACAAAATCCCATTCAGGACCCGTCTCCCACTTCGGGGACAGCACGATCCCGTGCATATCCACCGTGTGGGCTTCACCGTTCTCGTCCTTGTAAAAGCCCTGATAGACGTTGATTCTGTTGACACCGCCAATGTCATCGGGATCAATGCCAGACCGCTCCAAAAGAGAGGCAAGCGCACCCAATTTGTCTCGCATGGATCTGGGCGGATTGTTGAGGGAATCGGTCAGTTCACTCACAAGAACAGAGTCCTTTGACATGACGGGTCACCGAAGCAGGAGAGATCTCATACCCGTTTTCGCTGAGTTTTTCTGCAACCCAAGCAACGGTGTAATCGCATCGGGTGCCGTTTCTCCGAGCGTCAGCCATCTGGTTCAAAATCGCCGTCAACACCGACCATTCTTCGGGGCTTACTGCGGTTGCTAAAGCCCGAACCGCACACGAATATTCTCGTTTCGGTGGCTGACTCAACGAGTCCAACAGGTTGCTCATAAATCCTCCTTGCCACGCACCTTACCCAATTTGGTGCATCGCATGACGTCTTTCAGTTTGGATGGACTTCTTTATCGGTGATATGAGTCCACAAACGGTCGTCTACACGGTCAACTTTGCTGTCCAAGCGATCCACCTTGCCTTCAACACGTTTCAAAATTCTCATGTTTTCACCGTGTTGCTCGGTGTTGCGACGATCAAACCGAGCCAGCAACCACATCAACGGTCCAGCAATGACAGCAACGACAATGGGAACCCAAACGGCTTCCATTGGTCACCCCTGTAGAGCCTTGGTGATCCCGTCCAGAATGTCCTTGAACACCTGCCCAACTTTGTTCGCATCGTTCGCCATTTCGGGGCTGATTTCGTAATGAACCCAGTTTCCACCTGCACCAATGCTGTTTTTGGTGTAAACCGTCCATTTGTCACGATCGCATCGGTAACCAGCACCGAAACCGTTGGTCTTCATGTAGTGACCCTTGTAGTCGTGGATCTCCTCAATGCCGAGTTGATCCCGAAAAGCGAACAAGAATTCGGTTGCCTCTTTGCATTGTTTCGGAGTTCCGCCGAGGTCACACGCCCGTCCCGTCGCATGAACGGACAACGGGGGATTCGGGTTGGAGGATCCTCGGACGGGACGATTGGCGTAGATGCCGAGGTTCTTCATCCCGAAAAGGAACGCCATGAGATCTTGGAATGCTTTCGCACCCGGGCGTGCGCCTGTAATCCCAGCCGCATCCTTGTTACCAGTGTAGGGACGTACCGTCATTACTTCTCCTCAGAACCTTTGATTGGCAAGAATGCCTCGTTGATTTCCGCTTTGGTGAGAGTTCCGTCCAACGAGGCTCGGGCAAGTCGTTCAATCACCTGAGCGCAAGCCGCCAAACCAGCCAAAAGTGCTGATTGGAGGACGGAAATGTCCTGCTTGGTGAAAGCATTCAGAACGGAAGATCCGCCGACGATCGCAAGAGCGGACGACAAGAATGTCGCCACGATTCGTCCAAGAATGTCCTTAGCCTTGCTCATCATCGTCTGCACCTAGTGCTAAACCTAGCAACTGGACACCAACCCCGATAAAGGTCAGAATAAGCCCAGTACGGAAGACACCGCCCTGTACAGTCATAAGCACATAGCCAGCACCCACAAGGGACCATGTCATTGCGATCAATTCCCGAAAAACCTTCATCGTCAGGATTCCTTTCATTCCTTCTGCGATCTATTAGAACGGCGACCCGTCGCATTGGTTGGACGGAAAACGGGCATCACGGTCAGGATGGACGTCGCCACAACAACCCGTTGCTGTTCGGGGGTGACGCCGTCCCTCAACCCGTTGGAGACGAGGGGAGTCGGATCTTCCTGATCATCGCCCAACCCGATGGTGAAGGGGGGTTCAGTCCCATCGGTGGGGGGTGGATCGGAACTGACGGGTACGACAACACTGTCGGGGACGACCTCTGGGACGACGACCTCTGGGATGATGACCTCGGGGACGACGACTGGGACGAAAGTAGTAGCGACAGTCGTCAAAGGCACCGTTGTCACCGAAGGAACCGTCGCATCAGTCGTTGGAGGTTCCACAACCGTCGTCGGTGGCACCCCTGAAGTCGTGGTTTGAGGAACCGTTGACTCGGGGACAGTAGTCGTCGGTTCTGGTTCCGTAGTCGTGGTTGGTTCTTCAACCGTTGTGGTGGTCGGCTCGGGGATTGTTGTAGAAACTTCAGACGTCGTTGTTGTCGTTTCTACAACCGTGGTTGACGTGGTTGTGGTGGGCGGAATCGCATCCGTTCCTTCTGGTAAGGCAAAAGAATTTGTTTCCAAAACGTAGTGAGAACCACGCCACGCATCAGGGTTCCCACAGCAAATACCTGCTCGGAGCCGATACGAACCCTCGCTGAGAGGAACTTCAAGCCACGAATCCAAACCATAAAAGTCGTCATTGGACGCAACGAGTTCATTCGCATCGTTGTACAACCAAAGCATGGAATCCACGCCGTACTGCCAAGCGAACGTCCGCACCGTAAAAACGGTCGGCTCGGAAAACGAAAAGTAGAAGTCCTCTGGTTCGGTGACCTCATACTGGATCGCATCTGCCTTTGCCCCACTCCCCAAAGCGATTGCCACCAGCGGAAATGCCACCAGCGGAAACCGCCACCGCCTCACGGATCAGGAATGAAAGAGGCAATGGTGCGATCACCAAAGCGAGTTGACAGATAAGCCAACCCAAACGACAAAGCAGGAACAACCGCCAGCATTGCGTGTGGATTACCCCTCAGCCAAGTAGCGACGAGAGCGATCACGAACCCTTTGGCAGTCTGATCTGCAACTTGTAGTGAAGCCCATCGCATACCAACAAAGATACACGACGACTCCCAACCCCACTTACGGTTCGGTGCGCTCGGCTTCCTTCTTGGCGTTAGCCACCATCACCCGTAACACAGCAATCTGAAGATTTGCTTGCTTCAACTGCTCCAACAATTCAACGATTACTGCCTGAGCATCAACTTCTTGACCGTCCATTTTTCCTCCAATGGGTTTACTGTTCTGTCTCTCCAACGAAATCTTCAAACACCCATCGCTTCGGCATTGAACCCATTATTAGTTCGGGTTCATCGTGATCGTGATCGTGGTCGTGATGGTGGTCTTCACTCGGAGATGGTGAGCCTGCTTCTGGATTGAGAATGAACGTACTGATTATCCATTTGTCTTCGGTAATCGGAACACACGACTCATGTGGGTGCGTAAAGACTGCTGGAAACAATGCAATTCGCCCAGCCCTCGGTGCAACCTTCACATGGTGTAACGGAAAGTGTGTTTCCCCACCGTATTGAACATCGTTCAAATAAACAATGCAACCCAAAACTCTGTCTGAGATTGCAGAGAATGCGTGAGGAAAAGAATCCACATGAGGGCGGTAGTAGCCACGGCTCCTCAAATACCGCTGAACCTGAAAACCTGAATCGGTGATCGTTGTCCAGCGGTCAAGGTGTCGGTATTTCTGACGATAAATAGAGATGGCGGAAGTCAATGCCATGCAGATTTCGTCATCTAGTTTTTGATCTTGTTCTTCCCATGAGATGTGTCCGTCAGCGTTGTAGTGTAGGTCTTCGGTCAATTTTGTTGCCGAGTCAACCCCACCGAGGGTATTACCGGGGAATGAATGATTCCAGTGGTATTGCATACGGGCAACGAATCTTTCAGCAAGACCGTCTAGCAAACCATCAACTACCTGTATCTGTCCGGCTTTTCCAGCAGGGTATTCAACGCTGATCATCGTGGTTTACTCTAGCCGTGTTCACCGAAACTCTTCGCATTTTTGAATCTGTCTAATAGCCAATCTTTGAACTCCTCGGTCAAATCTGGGATTGTTGATGTGTCGGCTCGTTGCAAAGCGTCGGTTCTTCCTTCTAAAAACCTATTTACCTTGTCGTTGGGAACCGAGTTCAAAATCCACTCTCTGATGGAAGGGGGCAAATCTAAAATGCGAAGCATTTCTGTCGCACAAATAGAAATTTCTTCATTGTTGCCTAAATGCTGATGGGCGTATTCCCACTCAATTAGGAATCGGAACTGTTCCTGTAAGGTTCGGGTAAAAGTGTTTCCTCGCTGAGTGAGATAAAAGTCTTCGTCATCAACGAATTCAAAGTAACATATCAATCCTGCTGGTGACGCATCTACGACAGAGAACAATGCGCTCAGGTTTTCAAGAGGGAAATGTCCGCCTGTCAGGTTGTTTGGTTCTTCGTTCAGTTCACAGTTACATATGCCATCAACGGCTTTATGGAACCCACGAAGTGCTGCCGTCGTGTGATAGTCGCATCTTTTAGTTACGTCCTCGGGATTCATAAAATTCTGAGGATCGTCTAATTTTGCAAAACCGAACAAGCCTTTATTGTCAGTATTATCAATGATTTTGAGATACTGCTCATAATTGCCAAATGGGTTTCCGATAGCCATTAGACCACCCTAATGATAAAAATGATTTCAAGCGCACTCAAACTGTGCGTGTGTGCTGGTGTTGAAGCGTTGATAGTTGAGGCATTACCTGCGGTAAACGACGAGTTCACACCAATGGCAGTGTTCACTCCACCAGAAGTAAACGACGAGTTGGTGTTTCCTGCTGAAAATGAACAGTTTACGCCGATGGTGCTATTTGAACCAGCGGAAGTGATGTTGACGCCGTGAGAGTGTGCCGAGCCAGCGGCGGTGTTGCTGTTGGCACCACTGTTCGGTTTGAAGTAGGCGTGGACGTGCGCCGCTTCGTTTGCGGTATTACCCGTCACGTTGTGTGTGTGGTTGTTGGCATTACCAGCGGTAAAAGAACTGTTGACGCTACCAGCGGTAAACGAATCAGAGTGAACATGAGATGCGGCATTACCAGCCGTAAATGAACTATTCACACCATGCGTGTGGGCATCAACGGCTCCAGCACTATTGGTAGCCACAGTTGTTGGAACTGTTGGTACTCCCGTGATGCCAAGTGGAACCCGTGAAGTGAAGTCAGGCAGATTGAAGTTTGCTCCAGAACCTCCGTAGCGATACTGGATAACACCGAACAAAGTTGAATATGTTGTGGTGTCTAGCGAAGCACCGTTGGCGACGGCATAACCAGCAGGAATGTTTGCCGTGGTTCCAGCCCACATCAATACGCCACCAACGGGTGCGCCACCACTAGCACTAGCAATTTCAGCCTCAAGTTCAGCGAACGCAGTGTTCAACGCCCTTGAAGTGATCGGTGTTCCTGTACCGAATGAAGTAGCCATTACGCAGGTCCAATGTCCTCAACAAGAAGAAAGGCATAGCGAGTAGATGAGCGTATTGCTTGAATCGTTCCTGAGTCAGCAACCAATGTTGCAACAAAGTTGGTCGCACCGGCTGAAAGCGTCGTCACTGCGCTCATGTGTACAAACCCACCACCAGTGGAAGCGACGATAACACTTTGTAGTTGATACACGGTGCCTGAAATGTTTGTCAATCTGATGCGAGCATTACCAGACAGTGTGCCACCACCGAGACCCGGATCAAAATAAGTAATTTTGTAGTAACGGTTCGCCACTGCCGTAAACGACGAACCCGTGATTTGAACTTCTTCTGTGGTTGTGATTGTTGTATCTGAGGCAGTCACAGCGTTGTACGCCATGACACCACGGGGGAAACGGTCCATCTGCGAAGCAAGAAGAACTGCTCCTGCTGAAAAGTCGGTATTCGGGTTGATTGCCATAATGTTTCCTTAGGTGTAGACGAGTGTTAGACGACCAGAATTTGCATCAGCGAACGGCGAATCAAACACCTTGTATGTGCTACCACTACCACAACTTGTTTGTTGCGTGGAGTTGAATGCACCACCTGACTGTCCGGGGTACATGAACATTCCGAATGTTGTATCTGTTCCTATTCTTCCGAGCGAAGCCGCTGAAAGAACAAATTCTTGTGAATTACCTATTGTCTGTTCGGTTGTTGTTCCGCTGTAATAGGTCAATGAAGTTGATGGAGTGGTCGGTTTCGTTCCGTGATTATGGGTTGCAAACCACACAACCGTTCCAGAACAACCAAGACTGTTTGAGCGATAGGTGCGGATTGTTCCCGAGTCTGGCGAATAGCCCTTGGCAACATTCTCTACACCAGAACCGTAGAACCAATACCCGTATTGATAGGCGTAAGTGGTGTTGATCCATCCAACATGAATTTCACTCAACGCCCCAAGATCTGTTCTCCATCCAGCAGGCGAACCTGTTCCCGAAGTGGCAGTACCCCATGTTGAGAAGTCTGCCGCCGTCACATAGAAAGTACCGAGAGGCTTCGCATACTTGCTCGTAGCAGACGAAGTGGTCGTGTTTCCAACATTGTCAACCGCAACCGTCCTGAAGTTGTGCATTACACCACGATTACCGCTCGTCACGGTATGGGAATAAGAGCCACCAGCACTATTGATTGAGGAAACATTCGCATAGCCCGAACCAGTGTCAAGTTGAAGTGTGTACGAAGCCAATCCAGATGCCGCATCAGCAGTGGAATTGTAATTTACCGTAAAGCCGGGCAACGCTTGATTCCAAACAAGCGAGGACACCCCACCGCCAGTCGGAGGCGTGACGTCGTATTGATAAACAAGCGTGTAGGTAGACGCCCCAGTTTGAACATAAATTTGCTTGACCTGCGTGTAGGTAGATGCCCCAGTTTGTGCATATACGCCCTTTGTGCCTGCTATCTCAGTGTATGTAGTGGCACCCGTTTGAATGTATGTTCCTGCCATGTCACGCCGTCACAAACCAAATGTCACCGATCGCACCACCAGTAGTAGGCGCACCAGCAGTTGTTTTGAAATGAATCTTTGCGGAGGTGGCAGATGGAAGAGAATCGGTACTTATGCTGACAAGTGAAGTTGACGCACCCGTGCCAAGACATTGAGTAGATGTAATGGTTGCGTTTGCAATGTTAGATGCAGTGATTGTTGTGGAGGCAATATCTGTACCCGTGATGGTTCCGTCTGTGATCATTGCAGAGGTCACCGTTCCCCAAGACACGCCACCTGTAGCCGCACTGTTGGCATACAAAACAGTGTTGTTCGCACCGACAGTCGTTTTGGTGAAGGTGTCATCGGAGATTCCAGTCAGAATGTCACCTTTAGCCGCAATCAAACTTTGTGATGCGGACAACGTGTTGACGACTGTATTCGTCGCATTGATATCTGCGGCGTAAAAAGTGTCGCCGTTGATATACGCAGTATTGAGGACGGTGATTGTCATGGTTCTCCTTAGTAGACCAAAAGGTTTGTATCCAAAAGACCAGCCTGCGACGAACCTAAAATCAGTCCGTCGCCTCCGACTGGTTCAGCGAGTTCGTATGTCATATTCCATGATGCAGGGGTGATGCTGTGGTTGATTCCTTGAATGGTCAACGTACGGCTGATTGTTCCCGTCGCATATTCTTTTGTCACGGTGACAGGCTCTAACAATTCGGCGTCAACGACCGACTGGGCGTTCGCCAGAGACAAACTGCGGACGTCAAAATCAATGGAGTCAATGGTGACCCGAGGATCTTTACGGAAACCAACCAAATAACTCGCTTGATTGTTTGCCTCGGCGTCAGTGATCAATAATGAACCAGTTTTTGAGTAGGTACGGTTGAAATACTCGGAGATGCTTGTCGCATCCGAGGCAACCGAACCAGCAAGGAGTTCGCCGTCAATGGTCACATAGTTGACGATTTGTTGATCGTCATAGCCGACCTGCAAGTTTGTGAAAGGGATACCAGTCGTCTCATTGAAAACGATTGGAGCCTTCGTTTGTCCGCCAGCCAAAAGTTGAAGTTCTTGCCGTGACTTGAACGTGTGGAAACCTCGTTTATCAATGTAAAACGCCCCGAGTTCAGCCTCTTCCACCTGTTGGATTGCTTCTAAGCCAGCACGCACGGTGGCAGGATCATCCGCTACTGACGTATTGCCCGTGCTAATAGACCGAATACTGTTCGGCACTGAGAGAGCCGTCAAAATGTCTCCGATACGAGATCCGCTAGTCTCCCCGTACGTCGCACCGGCAACCGTTTCTACCGAAGATTGACTCAACGTACGGAAAGCGTCCTCCGCTTCAATCGTCACCCAAACAGCGTCATAACCTTTCTCAAACTGGTATGTGTAACGTGTCGTGTAACCGTTGAACAACTGGTAAACCGTGCCGTTGACCGTGGCAGAAATACGGATTTGGCGAAGTGGAAGAACATACGGATACAACGGCGAACTGGTGTTGTCGGGATTGAACTGACCCGTCGTATCAACAAATGTGACTGACGCCGTTCCAGAATCAAAAGAGTCCGTAGCCCGAGTGCGCCCACGGTGAATATTGACATTCGTTACGTTACCCGTGATTGATACCAACGCCGCAGCGACAGGACCAAGAATGAAACCTGCTCCCAAAGTCACCGTTCCCAGAACTGCGGTTCCACTAACAATAAACGTGGAATCAGGTCTGATAGCAACATCAATATCAGGCAACGTCATATGACGACAGACCTGCCACTGCGCTGGGCGTTCAACAACCCAACCCGAACTTTTTCAATCAACTGACCTTCAGAAACCACCGAACCCTCAACCACGATCGTGATGTTGGTGTTCGTTGGCGTCGCATTGTTGGTCATCGGGTTCAACTGGCTGAAACCGTTCGGCAAACCAGCAAGCAACGACCCGAAAGCATCGTAGAGGTCAACCCGAATCGCTTGCACCAGATCAGCGATCTGCGTAGTAACCGAATCCAAGGCTTGACGGAGCAGATCAACAGTAGCGGCTTGGGCATCCATATTGGTACGAGCCTCTGCCAACGCATCTGTAAACAACTGGCGAACTAGAGCGTGCTGTTCCGAGATGGCGTTGTCAGCATCAGCGATATCGGCTCCGAACACGATCGTTCCTGCAATCGCACCAGCCTCGGCACCGACCGCCGCAATCTCCGTCCGCAACGCCATGAACTGCTCAAAGTCTGCCCCCGACATGGAAAGCAGGCTTCGGGCGATCTTGTTGCCATTGACAACACCAGCCTTGGCGACCTCACCAATAATGTCTGGCGTAAACCCACGCTCATACAGAGCGACAAGGTTGTCTCGGAAGGTGATCGCATCACGCAACAGACGTTGCGCCTGACCCAGATTGTTTCCAGCCGTCAACGGTTGGAACACCGATTTACTGACCTCCTCAGCCAGACTTGCTTGCTGTTGACGCAACTGATCCGAGTTACGCAACAGTTCGTTATACCGATCCTGCGCCTGCAACGCCCGATCCAACAGGGTCGTCACAGGAGCGGACGAACCCGTGATGCTCGCATCAAAACGACCTGCGGCAGTAGCAACTTCGTCAAACCTCTGTTGCAAAGCACCCAAAGCATCCAAAGCGTTGTTCAAGTTGAACGTCAAAACATCCCGAACATCCGCCAATTCCGCCAACTCGTCAAACTGCGATTTGATCGCATCCACCATCGCCTTGAAAGCAGGGATCTTGTCAATGCCGAGTTCCGTCAAGGAGTCAAAGATCTTGGTGAAAGCGTCTTTGATTTGTGCCGACGTGGAGGTGATCAATGGATCAATGAAGTCTTGGGCGATGAATTGATTGGCTGCTGTAGCGATGTCATTTACCCATCCCTCAACCCACGCAAACGGATCTTCGGTATCAGCCTTGGTGCTACCGCCACCACCACCGCCCCCTGTCCGCTTTCGGGGCTTGCTCAGATTGTCAACCGCCTGCTGTGCCATACGGATCTTGGACATGAGACCGTCTAACGAACTACCGATTGGTGCGCCAATAGCGATGATGTTGCCCAAAGCCGACAGAAGGTTTTGCAGATCGGCTTGCGCCGCAGACAAGTCGGTGTAGATCGTGATGCCAATCGCATCCATCATCTCCAACGCCTGCAACCCAGAAAGCAGATATCTAACCGACTCAGCGTTGTAGTCGGCATCCGAAGCGGCTTGAACGAATTCGCTCGCCATCATTTGCAATGCGTACTGGATCTCGGGTGCTGACTTGCCAAGTTGCTGACCCTCATAGAAAACCTTTTGGAATTGATCATCCAGCCCCATGACAGCCGTGCTAAGACCTTGGAAATCTTTTCCGCCAGTCTTTACGCCGTCAAGCAGGCTGACGACGTCACGCTTGCCCTCTTCCAAGGTTCGTGACCACGACTTTGTTGCATTGGACGACGCAAAAATTGCTGCTTGGAACTCCTCAAAAGACAACTTTCCGTCCGTTTGAGACTTCACCAATTCTTCGTACTGTTCCATGAGGTTCTTTGTTTGGACGGCACCTTCACCAGCCATCGCCTCATAATCTTTTCTGGCTCGCTCGTTTTCGTCATAAGCCACCACCTGCTCGTACAGCATCGCCTCCAACAACTTCTCGTAGTAAATCGTTTCTTGCAATGCTGGTGCCATGCTCGCATAACCAGCCTCTTTTTCTGCCAAACTCCGAGCCATATTTTGTGTAGACGTACGAACTTTGCCCTCGGAAATCAAATACTGTTCGTTTTGCGCAATCAATTTGCTGAGGTCAGTTTTTTCAATCTGATCTTGGATTTCTTCTAAAGCCTTGTACAATTTTTCTTGTTCCGCTGTTAGACCACTCATCACGTTTTGGGCATCAGTAGAGTCAATATTGGACGCCATTATTGACGCCAACTCAGCAGAAACACCCCTAGCCTGCAACATTTTCGTAGCAACCTCTTCAAAGTTCGTTGCTAATTGAACGAATCTTGTCAAATCAAACTGTTGCCCCAACGCACCAAAGGCTTGCTTCAGTTTTTCGCCATCTTCACCCGTCTTCAGCAGAGCGTCCCCAATAAGTTGCGCTCCATCAACACCAGTCTTTGCGTTGGCACGGGCGGCTTCTTCGGTTGCATATAGAAGACCGACCTGTTCCTTCAACGCACCATTCAATTCTTTGACTCGGGCTGCCGCCTCTCGGTTCTTCTTGCCAAGTCCGCTGATCCACCCCATAACTGCGGTCATGGCAAGGAGAAGAGGGATTGTCGCCAAGAAAGAAATCATTGAAGCCTTTAGCGACAGCATCACGGCAGAGAACGTCGCTCGGAAACGAATCCATGCGGCACCTGCCATCTTGGTGACAACCTGCGAGGTAGCACCGAACATTGTCATGCGCTGAGATGCTTGGGTTGAGGCGGTGCCGATCGTCGCATAACCGTTCACCATCTCAACCGATGCTTTTTGGACACCTTTGCTCGCTTTTTCAGCATTCTTGCCACTACCTGCCAAGGCTTTTTCACCTTCGCTGAACGCCTTGAACACATCGCCCGTAGCCTTCGTCGCAGTGATCTTCACGACTTCTTCAGCAATCTTTTTGATCAGAGAACCCAAGGGTGTGAACTTCAAAAGCAATGCGCTAGCAACAGCCATACCAGCGGCTTTGGATTCCTTGAACTTCTTGGCAAGGTTGCCGATTCCATCAATAACGGGCTTGACAACCTTCGCAACACCGACGATTGCACCAATCACCAGTTTGATCGCTGGCTGTGCCGCCTTCCAACCGCCAGCAATCATCCGCCCCAAACTGATTGCAGTGCTGTAGATGGATTCCATCGTGGGTTGGATCTGCTTCCAAATTTCCATTGCGGCTTGACCAGCGGACGTGAAAGCGTTTCGCACCGAGGTAGCGAAATCTTCGGCACGCTTTTTCATGTCATTCGTGGACAAGAAGTTTCCGAGGCTCACGAACAAACCTCGGACAGCCTCAAACAACGGTCGGCTCATGTTGGCAATCGTGATGGACACATAGTCCTGCACCGTTGACAAAGCACCCATCATCGTCTGCGAATGCTTTTGCATCATTCCGCCGAAGTCGGCACCCATACCATCCAACAAACCCGTGATGGCAGTAGCGGCAGACACCTGCCCCCGTTCCATCATCTTCAACGACTGGGGGATCGTCACACCGAGGACATTGGCGATGTACTCGTAGGCAGGAATACCAACTTCTGCCAACTGCATCAACTCTTCAGCCTGCACACGACCCTTCGCTTGGATCTGACCCAAAGCACGCTGAATACGTCGCATCACCTCGGGAGAACCACCCAAAGCGGCTGCCGCATCACCAATCGCCGTCAACCTTGGAATCAAATCCTCGGCGGCTGTACCCATAGCAATCATCTGCTGGGTCGTGCCAAGGAGATCCTTGAAATTGAACGGGGTTTTGGCGGCGAAGGTCTGGAGTTCCAGAAGCATCGCATTCGCTTTCTCGGCTGACCCCATGAAAGTCGTGAAAGCAATCCGAGACTGATCCAACTGTTGGTTGAAATCAATCAACGCACCTTTTGCGGCGTTGAAAATGGATGGGATCACCATGCCAGCACCAATAGCCGCAAAGCCTTGGGTGAGGCGTGATCGCATCTTGCCAATGGCACCCTCAATGCCCTTGACGGTGTTGGTCAGTTCACTGAAACCAGCACCAGCGGTGCGTGCAGAAGCCGAAGCGGTTTGGGCGAAACGCTGGGCAGCGGCTTGCGCCTGACCCATGCCTGCCACATAACCAGAAGCATCCGCTCCTAGTACCGCATCAACTCTGATTGCCATCTACTTCCTCGCTCTCGCCATCGCTTGTTCTCGTTCCCAAGCAGTTAGTTTGTCGTGAGCCGCCCAACCAATCATTTCGTCCGAACTCAACGGTCGGTGATTTGGTGACCCCCACAACAATTCTTCAACTGTCCGTCCGAGCCGTTCTGCGAGAACGAAGTAGTAGCGGTATTCAGAGTCTTCTAACTGTCTTTTCCCTCCGCATCAATCGCCTCAGCGTTCATGCCCGACATTTCCATAGCGACCTTGGCGACTTTTTCTACCGCCGAAGCCGACTTGTCGCCCAGAAGGGTCATGTCGCTGTGGTCAAACACTTTCGCACCACTCTCGGGATCGTGCGCCGAAGCAATGATCAGGAGGGGGTACATCTTCTCCAGATCCACGTTGCCTGCGAGGTCGGTACACGCTTTGATCATGCGTGTGCGCTCCAACGCCGACAGGGTGCGGATCTCCAGATCCACATCCCATTCGGGGACATGAAGGGTACGGGTGGCGATATCGTTCGCCGCAAGGATTCGGTCACGCAAGGACACTATTCACCTCTATTTGTTGTTGTTGTTGATTACCAAGTGCCACGGGTGACGGCACCCGTGACTTGCAGTTCAACGCTGGCGGAGACAGCGTCTCCAACAGGCGAACCGATGTTGTACGAGGTGACGTAGCATTCACCCGAATACTTGACGAGTCCGCCAGTGGTTCCAGCAGGACCGTATTCAAACGACAACGAAGCGGTCTGTCCGAGGACACCAGCGATGTAGCCATCAAAGGTTGAGTCCCACTTGCCTGTGAGCGAGATGGTCGCATCCTTCAAGCCGACGATGTACGCCTTGGACGATCCACCAAAAGCGGTGACGTCTGCCGTCTCAATCGTCTCAGGGAAAGAAACTTCCATGAGGTACGACGAGAGATCCCGAAGCGTTCCGCCCGAGTCGTCCAACTTGAATGCCGCTGACTTGCCGTGTACAAATGCCATGATGCGCTCCTAACGCCGTCCGAAACTTGCCTGATAGGTGATTGAGCCTGTAGACCCGGCGAGGGTGTGTGTCGCACGCAGATAGCGGTTGACGGTTGTTCCACTTGCTACCGCTACACGCTCTTGTGTGGTGATCGTGGTGGCAACAGTAGAAAACGTAACCAGATCAGCCCATGTGCTGTTGTCGGCTGAATGCTGGATCTTGAACGTGGTAGACCCGTTACGGGTATTTGCGGTGACGTGGAGACTGCCAACTCCACCATTGGCAGTAGAGGCAGTGTTGTCATTGCTCGTCGCATTGCCAGTGGCGGTTTCGGCACCGAGGGCGTGCAAACTGACTGCGTCGTCAACTCCGCCAGTTGCTTGGAGTTCAACGGTGGCTGACACCACGTCACCAACAGGGCTGGAAAGGTTGTACGACGTTTCGTGGATCCCAGCGGTCAATCCACGGTTTCCGATAGTCGTCCCTTCAGGGAACACGGAAACGACCCCTTCCGAGGCACCTAACGCTTGCTGGAACACGGGATCAGAAGCACCCGTCGCCCCGTCAAACATCCCAGAGAGGGACACGGTGCCATCACGCAAACCGACAATGTACGCCTTGGCACCAGACGTTCCGAAGGCGGTGACGTCGGCTGTTTCAACGCTGTTGGCGACCGAAGCCTCCTTCAGGTAGCCAGACATATCTGTCGCATTGATGAGAACGACCGTGTTTTTGCCGTGTACGAATGCCATCAGACTTCCTCCTCCTCGTCCGCCTCAACGACGGGGGCAGGCTCTTTCCCGACCAGTTCAAGAATGTCCTGATCAACAAGCCACTTCAACGACTTGGAAGGGATGGCGGTGTGATCAATGACGGCGTCAGGCTCATGCCGTCCGCTTGGGGTATCAATCCCGATCTTCACCTTGTATTTCGCCACTGTTCCTTCTTTCGGACGCACTCCCCTAGAGCGTCCTAGACACGGCGGTCACGGGCGGACAGGGGGACACTTGGTCACGACGACCGAAGTGTAAACGACCAAGTGCATCGCATCCGCTTGACGGCGGTTTAGCCTCAGTTGCAGGGTTCGCTCCACGGTTTCCAGCCACATTTGCCTTGCTCTTCCCGAGACGAATACAGGATGTAGGCAAAACGCAAATTGTTGGCAGGGTTGCTCATCGCTACCTCAAACGGCTCCCCGAAGATCTGCTCCACGAACTCCTTGTGAACGGGCTTGTTGATTTGGGTAGGACCCCAGTCATGTCCGTTGAACCATTTCGCATCCGAGGGCAACCCCCCAGCCCTCACGGGAATGATGTTTCGGCACCGACTTTCAGTCCACAGAACGGTGCTGAGAGTAGACCAATGCTCTTCCTGCCATCCGACAGACATTGCCAAATCATGGAACTCGCCACATTTCCCCCACTTTGCACGGGAATCCGAAACCCATTTGTCAAGATCCGCCAACGTAAAAGGCACCGTTGTCGTAGTTTCTGGTGCAGGGGTCGTCGGTGGATCCGACACAACAACCGTTGTCGGAACTTGTCGCATCGTCGTCGGAGGAGACGAGTCCTCCACCACCGTTTCCACGGTGCCACACCCAACCAACACGACCAACCACACAAACCACTTGGACATGGGGCGTAACGATATCGTAATAATGCCCCAACGTCAATCGTGACCGTTACCAGCCTTACAACGAGGGCAAATGACTTTCCACGGGCGAGTCAAACGAATTGCTAACAGTCTGGCACACCTCCAGCAACGAGGATTCTCGTCGGCAGGTCGGGTGCGCCCGTACGGGTCAGGAACGGATGTTGGCTCCGCAGACATTGCACAACTCCTCACGACCATTCATCGTTTCAACCGTCAAACGGGCTTCAACAGGATGATCGCATCCATCAGATGGCTTCTGTTCGTCCTCTTTCAACAGCACAATCA